>ERZ826051.626-NODE-626-length-39136-cov-8.553491_pt1 | contig 39136 bp, 30 predicted proteins | sample MGYA00519928_ERZ826051 | MGnify/ENA primary metagenome ERZ826051 (study PRJEB31778, sample SAMEA3449219) | human gut metagenome | biome: human gut; feature: human-associated habitat; material: faeces | place: United Kingdom | collected 2010/2012 ...
TGGGGGATCTAAAGGGGGCCATTCTCTCACGTGAGAGAATGGCCCCCTTTGCCGCACCCTGCGCCGCGCAGGGAATCCCATTGCTGCCTTCAGGCAGCAAGAATCTGTAAAACGTTATTGCTTTAATAGTCTTTTAATTTCTTTCTCTGCAAGCGCAGTGGCCCCCTCGAAATCCACGCAGGGATGATATGCGGATTCCAGCGCGTCGTGCGCCTTCTTGGCATCCGACAGCGCGCTCACTGCCTCGTCTAAGAGCGACGCCTCCACGCGGTGGGTGAAGCGCAGCTTCGCCTTCTGCGCGCGCGTAAGCTTCTCCTCCGCCATCGCGTCAAGACGCAGGCGGCGGTAGGGCTTCCCGTCGTACGGGTTGCGCGCGTTCGTTGTGATAAACGCCAGCCCTTTTTCCGGGATCAGCACATGCTGGAGCTCCTGCGGCCGGTCTGGATTCGGGCAGGCGATGATGTCGAAATGCTTCGCCTGTGCCGCCTGCACGACGGTCTCAAGCATTTCGTTTCCCAGCCCCGCACTGTCGATGATGGCATAGATGCGCGGGCAGAGGGCTTCGACGGTGTCGAACCGACAAATCTCGCCCCGATGCGTCACACCGCCTAAAAATACGCGGTCGACACGCCCGCTGCCGCCTCCCTCACCGCGCAGCTCGCGTGCGAGAATGCCGTCGGTGCGGCGGCGGAGCTTCGAAAAATCCATCTGCGCGTGCATTGCCACGCGGCGCTCGCTCTCCACCTCGCCCATCGCGCGCAGGATGCGATAGGCGCTGCGGTAGTGTGCGCGGTACTCGTCGCTCAGCGCGATGATCTCCGCGCGGCGCGCCTTGGCTACTTCCACGTCGTAAAATCGCGTCAGATCGACATAGCGCTCGCTCGCGACCGCGTAGGTCGGCTCGAGCACATGCGGGCTGGTGCCGTCCACGATAGCAGCGTTTCGGTCCAGAAAGATCGCGCCGTCGAGCGAATCGGGGTCACCCGAGCAGTTGATGTACACGATGCGCTCGCCCGCGCGCTCCATCGCCGCGCCCACGCGGCGCATAAAGGTCGACTTGCCGCAGCCCGGGCCGCCTTTCAGAATCATCAGATCGTCGAGCCGACCGCCCAAAAGCTGGTCATAGTGCGAGAAAAAGCCCTCTTCGCTGTTTGCGCCGAGGAAAAAGTACACCGGTTTCATAAGATCCCTCCCAAAATTGGTGCTTTCTCCATAGCGTATGCGTGCGTGGCTGTCCCCGCTTCCCGCCCTTCCCAAATTTTGTTTGTAAGGCAGCATCGTTCCGTCATTCAGGAATGAAAAAAGCTCCGTTTGGGATTCCCAAACAGAGCCTTTTTATGTACTTTCTTACGCCGTGAAGATCTTGTCCTCCGCTCTGCGCGTGTAGTCGCGTTCGAGCATCGCGCGGTGCGAGAGGAACGCGGGATCGTCGAAATACTTCGCACCCATCGGGCAGTTGCGCACGCAGGAGTGGCATTTGATGCACACGCCCACGACCTCGGTGACATCATCGGGATTGATCGAGCCCATCGGGCAGAGGGAGGCGCACACACCGCAGTGGATACACTTGTCGAGGTCGGTCTTGGGCTTCGCCTTCAGAAACACCTTCGGTTCGCCATCGAGGCCCAGCGGGCGGTAATATGGCGCGTCGGCGTCGCCGTCGACTGTGACGGGCGCGGGATACTCGGTCATCCGCACGATGCGGCCCACGACCGCGGAGCCGAGCTTTGCAAGCTCCGCCATATCGTCGGAATCGGGTCTGCCGTTGGCAAGCGCGTCGGTAAAGGCGTGGCGGCAGGCAAAGGCGCCCGCGCCGATGGTGTGGAAGCCGTCCCCTTCGAGGCAGGCGCAGAGCTCGGCAAGGGAATTATCAAAGCTGCGGTTGCCGAACGTCACGACCGGTACAGCCAGCGCGCCGTTTCCGTGAAAGCCGGACTTCACAAAGTCGAGCAGCTTATTTGGAAGCTTGCCCGCGTAGGTTGGCATACCGAATACGACAAGGTCGCCCGCGGCAAACTCATACGCTTCCTCGCGCGCGGCGGGCAGCGTGAAATCGCGCACCTCGAGCGGCACGTCGAAGCTGACGGCAAGGGCATTTGCAAGCGTGGTGGTCACCTTTCTGGTGTTGCCGGTGGCGCTGAAATAGACTGCGTAGACCTGAGTAATGTTCATGGCTTCTGCCTCTTCTTTCTTTATTGTTCGGGGCGCTGCCCGGCCTTACAGGGAAAAATCCTCGGACGTGTACTTGTCGTTCAGCGTGGCCGGACGCGGCGGCACACGTTTGAGCGGATCGTAGCAAAAGTGACGGCAGTGGTCAGCAGAGTCGACCACGCCGCGGCGGGAGCAGATGACCTGCCCTTCGTTGATGACAGATCCGCTCTTGCAGTAGGCGCAGTGCTTTTCAATGTCCTTGCGGAACAGATGGAACATGGTCTCCCTCCCCTTTCTTTTACAGGCTGCGGACGACGAGCTTGCCGTCCTCCACCGACGCATGGATCTGCGTGACGGGGTGCTCGTAGGAGTCGATGATCTGCGCGGCCATGACGTCTTCGAGCTCTTTCTGAATGGTGCGGCGCAGATTGCGCGCGCCGTAGGTCGCGGAGTAGGACTTCTTGACGAGGTAGTCCTCAACATCCTCGTCCCACGTAAAGTGCAGGCCCTTGTCCTCAAGGCTCTTTTGCAGCTCGTCGAGCATGATGTGGGCGATGCCGGCGAAGTTCTTCTCGTCAAGGCGGTTGAAGCAGATGACCTCGTCCACACGGTTCAGGAATTCGGGGCGCAGGAACTCGCCGAGCGCCTTCATAGCGCGGTCGCGGTTCTGCTCGTTCACCGTGTGGCCGAAGCCGACAGTGCCCTCCTTGCGCTCGCTGCCCGCGTTGGACGTCATCACGATGACGGTGTTTTCAAAGTTGACCTTGCGGCCGTGGGAGTCGGTGATCTCGCCGTCGTCGAGAATTTGCAGCAGGACGTTCATCACGTCGGGATGCGCCTTTTCGATCTCGTCGAAAAGGATGACGGCGTAGGGCTTGCGGCGAATCTTTTCGGTCAGTTGGCCGGCTTCATCATAGCCGACATAGCCCGGGGGCGAGCCGACGATGCGGGAGACCGAGTGCTTTTCCATAAACTCGGACATGTCGAAACGGATCAGCGCGTCGGGCGAGTTAAAGAGGTCTTGCGCCAGCTGCTTGACAAGCTCGGTCTTGCCGACGCCCGTGGGGCCGACAAAGATGAAGCTCACCGGCTTGTGCTTGGGCGAAATGCCCACACGGTTGCGGCGTATCGCCGCGGCGACGGCCTCGATGGCCTCATCTTGGCCGACGATGTGTTCCTTGAGGCGCTTGTCAAGCTCGCTCAGACGGCGAAACTCGTCTTCACGGATTCGCGAGGCGGGAATCTTCGTCCAGAGCTCGATTACGCGGGCGAGGTTGTCCATCGTGAGCTGCGGGTCACCCTGCGCGCAGAGCTCGTCGAGCTCGGTCTGCGCCTTGATGGTAAGGCTCTTGAGCTCGGCCAGACGCTCAAAGTCGGGTTCTTCTGCGCCCTGCAAAAGCTCGCGCTCCTTGTCGTAATCCTCGATCTCGCGGTGCAGCTCCATGCGGCGGTTGATGTTCTTGTCGTGCAGGTTCAGATCCGAGCATGCCTCGTCGATGAGGTCGATGGCCTTGTCGGGCAGGAAACGGTCGGTGATGTAGCGCTCGGATAGCAGCACAGCCTGACGCAGGATGCCCTCGGGAATTTTGACGCCGTGGAACTGCTCGTAGTAGTGGGCGATGCCCTTCAAAATTTTGAGCGTGTCCTCCATGTTCGGCTCGTTGACCGTGACCGGCTGGAAGCGGCGCTCGAGCGCGGTGTCCTTTTCAATGTGCTTGCGATACTCGGTGAACGTCGTCGCGCCGATGACCTGAATTTCGCCTCGGGAGAGCGCAGGCTTCAAGATGTTGGCGGCGTTCATGCTGCCCTCGGCGTCGCCCGCGCCAACGATGTTGTGCACTTCGTCGATGACAAGGATGACGTTGCCCATCTTGCGGATCTCCTCGATGAGGCCCTTCATGCGGCTCTCAAACTGGCCGCGGAACTGCGTGCCCGCGACGAGCGCGGTCAGGTCAAGAAGATAGACCTCCTTGCTTCTCAGCTTGAACGGCACGTCGCCCGCGACGATGCGCTGGGCGAGGCCCTCGGCAATGGCCGTCTTGCCGACGCCCGGCTCACCGATCAGGCAGGGGTTGTTCTTCTGGCGGCGGTTCAAAATCTGGATGACGCGTTCGATCTCCTCCTCGCGGCCGACGACCGCGTCGAGCTTGCCGTCGCGTGCGCGCTGGGAGAGATTGATGCAGTAGGAGTCGAGGAATTTGTGCTTGCTCCCCTTTTCGACCTTCTTGTTGCTGCGCGGGCTCTGCGTCTGCTCGGCCTCGTTGCCATTTTGTGCGTCGTTCGCGGCGGGATTTCCGCCGAAAAAGCGGCTCAGGAACGGGAACGTGGCGGTCTTGCCGTCCTCGTCCTCGTTATCGGCGTCCGGATCGTCGGCGTCGGTCAGACCTTCGAGGTTTTCCGCGCCGCCGAAAGCGCCCATCATTTCATTGGAGATATTGTCAAGGTCCTCATCCGTGATGCCCATGCGGCGCATCATCTCGTCCACCTGCGGCAGTCCGAGATTTTTCGCGCACTTGAGGCAAAGTCCTTCGTTGACGTTCTGCCCGTTTTCCTGACGGGTGATGAACACAACGGCGATATTCTTTTTACATCTGGAACAAAGTTGCGGCTGCATAGTATTTCCTCCTTGGGGTAAAGATCAGGGTAACAGCGCGGCGACAAGCCCGCGCGGAGTATGACTCATAAAAAACGATAACAGATACGTGCCCTCGTAGTCGGCAAAGGCCTTGACGCCGAGCTTCGGTGCGACATCGCAGACGAGAAACAGCAAAAGTGCGCCCTCGATCAGGCCCAGCGCGCCGCCGCCGATGGTGTTGAGCGCGTTCAGCACTGGCAAGTCTAACACCTTGTCAATGCCTCCCGTCACTAAGCGGAGCAGCAGCGTGAGCACCAAAAAACACAGCACGAACACGAGTGTCCTCACCACGCTGCCGAGCAGCGTCCTTACGGCGGCAAGCGCTGCGTCGCGCGCGGCATTTCGAAGCGACTGACGCACCGCGCCGTCGAAATCGAAGCGCAGCAGCTTTTTGAGAAGGCCTGTCACCGCGAGCGGCGAATCGTCCTGCCAAACGTTTTCCGCGTCCTGCGCGGCGTCGCCGTTTGGCGTTTCACCCGAGGCGTCGCTCTCCGCCGGGGTCTCCCCCTCGATCTGCGGGACGTCCCCCTGCGGTGTCTGCGATTCGGTATCAAACCACTCCTCCACGCTCTTTTCAAGGCGCGGCATCAGCATGTCGGTCACGGGCTCGGTCAAAGCGTCGGTCAGGAGCGACGCGCCGATCAGCGCGAGCACGATCGCCGCCAGCGCCATAAAGCTGCGGAACAGCCCCCGCTTGGCGCCGAACACGACGCTTAAAATGAGCACGAGCGCGAAGACTGCATCAATCATAAGACCATTATTCACGTTTCCCGCGCTCCTTTCAAGTCATAAATTGTAACATTTTTAGCGTTTTACAGAAATTACGGAATATAAAGCCAGGCGGACGACGAGCCGATCAGCACCGCCGTACCATCCTCGCGCATGATGACAGAGCGCGCGTACTCCGTGCCGTCCAGCCGCGCGTATTCCTGCAGCTGCGGCGTGTAGAGCACCAGACTGTCGCTGTACAGCACGGCGATATACTTCCCCGCCGCGGACATGGACAGAACCTCCTGACTGCTGTCGAGACTTGCCATCTCTGTACCGTCGGACGAGACAGTCACGAGCTTCATGGTGCTGCCCGAGCGGTAGCGGCTCAGCAGCAGCGCCGCGTAGTTGTCGCCGTCCATGCTCGAACCGCGCAGATACGGGTATTCGTAGCGATAGCTGCCGGAAAGCGTACCGTCCGATGAAAAGAGCGTCAAGCTCTCGTCCGTCAGGCACGAGAGCGTACCGGCCACGCTGTCGAGCGATAGCAGGAGTGAGCCCGTGAGTGTGTTGACCGAGTCCGCCTTATCGCTGCCGAGGGAATAGATGCTCACCGTGTCGGCGAATATGCCGTCCGACTCGCCGAGCGTCACCGCCGCCATGCGCTTGCAGTCGCGCATGACGACCGCGTCGATAACATAGTGCTCCGAGGAGTTGAAGGCAAACGTCTTCTCGCCCGAAGCGTCGTACACCGTAACAGCGGACTTGTAGCCGCTCTTTTCGGCGTTGAGCGCCAGATAGTCCGAGGAATTGACGCTGACCGACAGGATATTGCCGCTGCACTCGCCGCTCATATCGCGCACAAGGCCGCTGGAAGAGTAAATGAGCAGCGTCTGCCCGCCGATATCATAGACCGCGGCGGTCTGGCCGCCAACAGCGATGGCGGGATTCGTGAGCTTCACACTCATGCTGTCCACCACGCTGCCGCTGCTGCTGTAGATCGACACGCCCGTCGTCGAAGCGACGATCAGATGGTCGCCGAGCAGCGCAAAGGTGTTGCTGCGGTCGTTGCTGAACGAGTACATCTCCACCTTGCCCTGCTCATCCTGCGTGACCTTATTGTAGGAGAAAAGGCGGCGCACGCTGTCAAGACTGCTCAGGTCCTTCCACGCCGCGGCGACGACCACGGCCAGCACGACCACAAGCGCCAGAATCACCATCAGCGCCCGCTTGAGCCCGCCGCCGGAGCGGCGCGGGGCCGCCTGCGAGCGCCTCAGCTCCTCGCGTGTTCCCTTTTCCTCTTTGAGATCATTCATTGAGCCGTTCATCCTCATACCAAAGTCTCGTCATGTACAGTCCGCCCGGCGGCACCGTGGGGCCGGCGAGCGAGCGGTCGCCGGAGGCCAGGATCTCGGGGATGTCCTCTGGCGTGAGCTTCCCCTCGGCGGCGTAGAGCACCGTGCCGGTGATCGCCCGTACCATGTTATACAGGAACCCGTCCGCGCAGACCTTGAGTTCCAAAAGATCACCCGAGCGCGACACGCGGCAGTAGTGCACGGTGCGCACGGTGGTCTTCGTCTCCGTGCCGACAGAGCGGACGGCGCGGAAATCGTGCGTGCCCTCAAAGGCGCGCGCCGCGCGGTCCATCACCTCTTCGTCGAGGTGCTTGGGGTAAAAGTACGCCCTGTTGACATAGAACGGGTTTTTGATGCGGGAATTATAGATGCGGTAGGTGTATTCCTTTTTTTGACACGAGAGGATCGCGTTGAAATCCTCCGCCACCTCAAGCGCTTCGCGCACGACGATATCCTCCGGCGTGTGCGTGTTGATGGCAAACGGCAGGCGCTCGACTGGAATGCGCGACTCGGTATGGAAATTGGCGATGTAGCGCTCGGCGTGCACGCCCGCGTCCGTGCGGCCGCAGCCGACGAGCTTGACGTTCCCGCCGCAGACCTTCGAGAGGCCCTTTTCCATCGTCTCGCAGACGCTTGAGACCGTCTTCTGCACCTGCCAGCCGTGATAGGCCGTGCCGTTATACATGAGCTTGAGGGCGATGTTTCGCATAAAAGCGTCCTTTCTTCTTATCGCAGCGCGATGACCGCGGCCACGAGCACGGCATAATAGCCGAGCACCAGATAGTCGCGCGTCTGGTAGTGCAGCACATTGAGCTTCGTGCGGCCTTCGTCGCCGTGGTAGCAGCGGCATTCCATGGCCGTCGCCAGCTCGTCGGCGCGGCGGAACGCGCTGACAAACAGCGGCACAAGCAGCGGCACGAGCGCCTTGGCGCGCTGCATGAGGCTGCCGGTCTCAAAGTCGGCGCCGCGCGCCTTCTGCGCGGACATGATCTTATCCGTCTCTTCGATGAGCGTCGGGATGAAGCGAAGCGCGATCGACATCATCATCGCGAGCTCATGCACAGGGACCTTAATCTTCTTGAGCGGACCCAGCAAACTCTCCAGACCGTCCGTCAGGCGGATGGGAGAGGTCGTATACGTGAGCAGGAACGTTCCCATGATCAAAAGCGTGATGCGCAGCATCATCGTGATGGCGGCGCGCACACCCTCGATCGTGATGCGGAAGATCCAAAAATGGCACAGCTCCGTGCCGGGGGTGTAAAAGAGGTTCAAAAGCGCCGTGAACGCGATAATGAACAGCACCGGCTTTAATCCCTTGAAAAGCGCCTTCGCGCCCACGCGCGAGATGCGCACGGCGACGATCAGCGTCAGAATGAGAACGCCGTAGGCAATGTAGCTCTTCGCCGTAAAGAGCGCCACGACGTAGAGCACCGTGACGAGGAGCTTTGTGCGCGGGTCGAGCTTATGGGCGAGCGTGTCGCCCGGGAAAAACTGGCCGAGCGTGATATCCTTCAGCATTTTTTGCCGCCCCCTCTCTTGAGCGCGACAAGCTCTTTGCTGAGCTCATCGACGGTGTAAACGGCGGGGTTGATGGCAATGCCTTTATCGCGCAGCGCCATCGCGATGCGCGTGACCTGCGGCACGTCGAGGCCCGCGGTCATCAGCTCATCGCCGCGGGCGAAGACCTCGCGCGGTGTGCCGCTCATGAGCACGTGGCTGTCCGACAGGACAACGATGCGGTCGACGTTTTTCGCGATCTCCTCCATGCTGTGGCTCACGAGCACGACGGTCGTGCCGCGCGCGCGGTGGAATTCGCGGATGTTTGAAAGCAGCTCTTCCCTGCCCTGCGGGTCAAGGCCCGCGCTCGGCTCGTCGAGCACGAGCACCTCGGGCTCCATCGCAATAACGCCCGCGATGGCCACGCGGCGCTTCTGTCCGCCGGAGAGGGCGAACGGCGATTTTTCCAGCAGATCGTCGGTAAGCCCCGCAAAGTGCGCGGATTCACGCACGCGGCGGTCGATCTCGTCTTTGGATAGGCCCATGTTCGTCGGGCCGAACGCGATATCGCGGTAAACAGTCTCTTCAAAAAGCTGGTATTCCGGATACTGGAACACGAGGCCCACGCGGAATCTTACGTTCCGAATCTTCTTTGGGTCGGCCCAGATGTCCTCTCCACCGAGAAGTATCCGGCCGGAGGTCGGCTTGAGCAGGCCGTTCAAGTGCTGGATCAGCGTCGACTTGCCGCTGCCCGTGTGGCCGATGATGCCCAAAAATTCGCCGCGATAGATCGCGAGCGACATATCCTGCACCGCACTGCGGCAGAACGGCGTGCCCTCCCCGTAGGTGTGCGTCAGGTTTTCTACACGAATGATCTCTTCCAAGGTTACAGTCCTCTTAGGTAAAATTTTTCGCAATGGCGTCTGCGCATTCCTCTACGGTGATGGCGTCCACGGGGACGTCCATGCCCGCCTCGCGCAGGGAAAAGAGCAGTGAGACCGTGTCCGGCACGGCAAGACCGATGTCCTCCAGCTCTTTTTTGCGGGTGAAGACCTCGCGCGGCTTTCCGTCCATGACGACAAGGCCGTCGTTCATCACGATCACGCGGTCGGCGTGCTCGGCTTCGTTCATGTGGTGGGTGATGAGGACGACCGTGATGCCCTGCTCGCGGTTGAGCTTTTCGACGGCCGCGAGCACCTCGCGCCGGCCGATGGGGTCGAGCATGGCGGTCGCCTCGTCGAGCACGATGCACTCGGGTTTCATCGCCAGCACGCCCGCGATGGCGATGCGCTGCTTCTGTCCGCCGGAGAGCAAATGCGGCGCGTGCTTGACGAACTGCATCATGCCGACGGCCTCGAGCGCGTCGTCCACGCGCTTTCTGATCTCGGCGCTCGGCACACCCAAATTCTCGGGAGCGAACGCGACATCCTCTTCGACGACATTCGCCACGATCTGGTTGTCTGGATTCTGGAACACCATGCCCACGCGCCTGCGAATTTCAAGCAGGAGCGATTCGTCCATCGTGTCCATGCCCTCGACATAGACCTTGCCGCCGCTTGGCAGCAGGACTGCGTTGAAGGTCTTGGCAAGCGTCGATTTTCCGCTGCCGTTGTGGCCGAGGATCACGACAAAGCTGCCGCGCTCGATGGTCACATCCACCCCGCGCAGCGCGCGGGTGTTCACCTGGTCTTCCGTGCCCGGATAGGTGAAGGCCAGGTCTTGGGTCTTGATCATTTCCATAAAAGTTGCGTTCCTTAATCGTTGTCCCGAAAGAGCCTTTCGGGGATTCATCGCCGCAAAGCGGCGGATTCCTTTATTCCGAGAACCAGCGGCCCGTCGCGCCGCAGGGCAACGCGAGCCCCGTCTCCGTCACGGGCAGGCCCAGCTCGTCCCACGTGACCTTGCCGCCGTACTTTTCCGCAACGAGCAGGTGCAGCATGTAGCCGAGCACCGAGGGAGCGAGCCCCGTCGTATACGAGTTGATGATGACAAAAAGCGGCTTGTCCGATAAGACCTGCGCGCAGAGCTTCACAAACGGGAAAAGATTGTCCTCCAACTTCCAGACCTCTCCCCCGGGGCCGCGGCCGTAGCTCGGCGGGTCCATGATGATGGCGTCATACACCTTGCCGCGGCAGATCTCACGCTCGACAAATTTCGCGCAGTCGTCGATGATCCAGCGCACCGGCGCATCGGAAAGGCCGCTGACACGCGCGTTCTCGCGCGCCCAGTTGACCATGCCCTTTGCCGCATCCACGTGGCAGACCTGAGCGCCTGCCGCCGCACATGCGACCGTCGCGCCGCCGGTGTAGGCGAAGAGGTTCAGCACGCGGATGGGCCGGCCCGCGTTTTTGATCTTCTCGCGCGCAAAATCCCAGTTGACGGCCTGCTCGGGGAACAGGCCCGTGTGCTTAAAATTCATGGGCTTGACCTGGAATTTGAGATCCTTGTAATTTACCGTCCAGCTCTCGGGCAGCTTCTCCTTGTCCCAATGTCCGCCGCCCGAGGACGAGCGGTAATAGCGGCCCTGCGCGTTGCGCCAGCCGCGGTTCGTGCGCGGCGTCTCCCAGATCGCCTGAGGGTCAGGCCGCACCAGAATTTGCTTTCCCCAGCGTTCGAGCTTTTCTCCGCCGCCGCAGTCCAGCAGCTCATAATCTTCCCAACCGTCCGCGATCCACATACATTTTCTCCTTTGCCGCATGGGCATACTTGTTCATAATAATCAATGTATTATACTACGCATTCGATTGAATAGTCAATGTATAAATCGTGAACGATCCTGCGCCATTCGCTTAATTTTCTTTTCCCGTGGACTTTGCCGCGCGCTTGTGGTATGCTGGCAGAAACGACACAAGGAAAGCTGGTCTTTTTTGATGGATAAACTGCTGCTGCACTCCTGCTGCGCCCCCTGCTCGGTCTACTGCGTGGACACGCTGCGCGCCGACGGGATCGAGCCCACGTCACTCTGGTTCAACCCGAACATTCACCCCTGGACGGAGTATGACGCGCGCCGCCGCACGCTGCTCGAATACGTGGAAAAAGAGCATGTAGAAGTGCATATTTTAGAGGATTACGGCCTGCGCGACTTTGTCCGCGCCGTGAGTACGGATATCGACCACCGCTGCGCGCACTGCTACACCATCCGCCTCGGCACGGCGGCCAAATACGCCGCCGACCACGGCTACGACGCGTTCACATCGTCCCTGCTCATCTCTCCGTATCAGAACCACGAGCTCTTAAAGGCCGTGGGCGAGACGATGGGCAAGAAGTACGGCGTCGAATTCTACTACCGTGACTTCCGCCCCGGTTTTCGCGAGGGGCAGGCCAAGGCGCGCGAGATGGGCCTCTACATGCAGAAATACTGCGGCTGCATCTTCTCTGAAGAGGACCGCTATTCGACCAAGATCGAAAAGGCGAAAAAGCGCTACGCCGAAGAATAAGCAGCTTGCAAAAGGCAAGACCCGTTGGATGCTCCAACGGGTCTTTTTTCATTCTTTCGCGGCGATCAGCGCGTCGTGCACGAGCTGCAAGGCGCGCTCTGCGTCGTCGCGCAGGACGTAAAAGCTCATGAACCGCTCCCCCGCCGCAACGGCGAAGACGGTGATCTCCGCCCGTTCGAGCGCCGTGACGGCTATCTTCTCTTTCTCGATGCTCGGCAGCGCGCCGCCGACCGCCGTGATGGCCGCAAGGCGGCTCCGCCCGCTCTTTTTCTGCGTCACGCCGACGACGCTTGCGTCTTCATCCGTTTCGCAAACGATGCTGCCCGCGCCGCCTTCCCTGCACGAGCGCACGGTGATGGGCACGCCGCCCGCCTGCGCGAGCGCCACGCTGCGGTCATGCAGCACCTGTGCGCCTTTCTGTGCGAGCAGCAGCATGTCGTCATACGAGATCACCTCGCGCCGCACAGCGTTTTGGCAGATGCGCGGGTCAGAGGAAAATATCCCGTCCACGTCTGTGTAGATGACAAGCTCAGCGGCCTTCAGCGCCGCGGCGAGCGCCACTGCACTCGTGTCCGAGCCGCCGCGTCCGAGCGTCGTGATGTCGCCCCGCTCGTCGACGCCCTGAAAGCCCGCCGCGACCACAACATAGCCCTCGGCCAGCTCCTTCCGGATACGCGCGGTGTCGATCAGCTCGATCTCCGCGTTCCCATGTGTACCGTCCGTTTCGATGGGGATCTGCCATGCGCAGAGGGATACCGCCTCCACGCCGATGGACCGCAGCGTCATCGCGCCGAGCGCGGCGCTCATCTGCTCGCCCGCGGAGAGCAGCATGTCGAGCTCGCGCGGCGAAGGCCGCTCGCTGATCTCCTTTGCCTTTTGCAGCAGGCCGTCCGTCGTGTCGCCCTGCGCGGAGAGAACGACGACCACGTCGTCGCCTTCGTCCACCCGCGATTTGACGATGCGCGCCATGCGCAGAAGATGCGCATAGTCGCGCACGGAGCTGCCGCCGAACTTCTGTACGATCAGGCTCATAAGAACCACTTCCAACAAAAAATGGATTGACAGCGTTCATCTCAGCCGCTGCCAATCCATCGTATGAACTTGTACAAGCCCGCGTGACTCAGGCCGCGAGGATATCGAAGCGCACCACGCCATCGAGCGCAAGCGCCCGCGCCATCATCTCCTCGATCGACTCCTGCATTTCGGACGTCTCAGCCGAGATCGTCACCGCGGCACAGCCGTTGGTGGGAATACTCTGGTTGATGGTCAGAATATTCGCGCCCGAACCGGCAAAAATAGAAAGGACGTCGGACAATACGCCGGGGTTGTTCTTGAGCATCGTGTAGAACGTGATGATGCGGCCGGTCTTCATGTCGTTGAAGGGGCGCACCGCATCGCGGTACTTATAAAATGCGCTGCGGCTGATGCCGACGGTGCGGGCGGCGTCGCCCGCGGTGCGCACCTCGCCGGACTGGAGCATGCGCTTCGCCTCCGCCACCTTGATAAAAATTTCCGGAAGGGCCTCTGCCGAGACCAAATAAAATTTCGTTGCAGGCGCCATAATGTTTCTCCTTCGCGGTCATCTGTCTTTATATGGCAGGATTTTAGCATATCTTAACGCATATTGCAACACTTTTTTCGGTGGGAGGTCTGCAAAATTTGAATGAAGAACGGCTGAGACGCTTCCTCACTTTATCGCTCGCGCTTTTCATGGGTGCATCTCTCTTTTATGTCTGCTTTCGCTATGTGCTGCCGTGGTGTTTGCCGTTTCTGCTCGCGCTGCTCGTCGCGGCGCTGCTGGAACCGGTCGTTTTGTATCTGCGGCGGAAATTTCACTTTCAACGAGGTTTTTCCGCGCTGATCCTGACGCTGACGCTGCTGTTTCTGCTCGGCGGGCTGCTGTCGCTCCTGTGGTCTACGCTGCTTTCTCAGACGAACGCGCTGCTTGCCGCCGCGCCCGCGTTTTTCGACGCGATCCCCGCCGCAGCGGACGATCTGCTCTCCCGATTGGAGCAGTTCAGCGCGTCGAGTCCCGAATGGCTCAGCGGCTATCTGCACGAGCAGCTTTTCAGGGCCGTCACGGACGCGGACAGCCTGCTGCGCTCGCTGTCTTCGCGCGCGATGGCGTGGCTCGGCTCTGCCGCCGCGGCGCTGCCGGGCGGCGTGCTCGCCATCGCGACGGGTGTGCTTGCGATCTTCTTCACCTCCGCGTCGTACCCCGAGCTCTGCGCGGCACTCGAACACGCCGTGCCGGAAGAAACGATGGCAAAGCTGCGGCTCTTTCGCGGCGGCGTAATGCGCTCGCTTGCGCGGTGGCTGCGCGCGCAGGCAACGCTGTCGCTCATCACGTTTTCAGAGCTTCTTATCGGCTTTCTCCTCATGCGCCAGAGCTATTCCCTGCTGCTCGCCTTTCTCATCACACTGCTCGACGCGCTGCCGGTCTTCGGCACGGGCACGGCGCTCGTGCCGTGGGCGGTCTTCACGCTGCTGTTCGGCTTCCCGCCCAAGGCCATCGTGCTCCTCGCGCTCTACCTCTGCACGCTCATCACGCGCAACACGCTCGAGCCCAAGCTTCTCTCCGCGCAGGCGGGGCTGCCGCCGGTCGCGTCGCTTTTTGCGATGTACCTCGGCTACTGCACATTCGGCGTCGCAGGGATGGTGCTCTTCCCCTTCCTCCTGCTGCTGTTCGCGCAGATTCGAAACGCAAAAGCGGAAGCTGCCGCACAAAAAAGAGAACGGTGAAAACCGTTCTCTTTTTTATTGCTTTTTACCGGCCTGTGCCGCCGTTGTTGAGCAGCCAGTTGAGGAACTGGCCGTTGTCTCCGACATCGCCGGATGCGCTGTCTCCCGCCGTGCCGGTGTTGTCAGACGGCGTCTGTGTGCCGCTGTCGCCGCCAGTGGTGGCATCACCGTCCGGCGTCGTGCCGCTGCCGTCATCCGGTGCATCCGGGTCCGGCGTGGGCTCCAGCGGCGTTGTGTGCGTCGTGCACATGCCGCTGTACATCAGATCGCTGTATAGCTGCACTGTGCCGCTGTTCGTGCGCACCGGTTCGCCTGCAGGGATCGACGAAATGAGCCCTTCTTCGAGCTGTGCCTGATACGTTGCCTGAAGCGCGGCGCTCAGCGGCGTCGTGAGAAGCTCGCGCTTGTAGCCCCAACCGCTGCTGACGTTCGGCCGGCTCAGATCGAGCACATAGGCCGTCGTAACATTCGGGCAGTAGTCGGAGGCGAGCATGCCGGAATCGGCGCAGACGGTTACGCTGATGTGTCCGTCGCAGCTCAGCGAGGGCGCATAGCTCTTTGCGACCTTGACAGTCTGCGAGGGACAGCCGGCCGAGGCCAGAAGTCCCGTCTGCGTGCAGACGGTCACGCTGACCATGTCGGCGCTGCTGACTTCAAAGTCCTTGTTCGGAAGGCCCGCGTGGACCTTGCTCATAAACGTCTTCCACAGCGTGGCCGCGGGGTTGCCGCTCGCCACGATGCGCGTCGGCGTGTCGTAGCCGACCCAGACCGCTGCCGTGTAATACGGCGTGTAACCGACAAAGTAACGGTCGTTGTTGCTGTTGGTCGAACCGGTCTTACCGGCGATGGTCATGCCGGAGAAGTTCGCGCCCGTACCCGTACCGCTACGCACGACGTTTTTCAGGAGTTCGTTCATCGCATAGGCGGTGCTCTCATTCATCGCGACGTGGGACTCGGTCTTATTTTCAAGGATGACGTTGCCGTTGTGGTCAAGCACCTCGGTATACGTTCTCGGCGTGGTGTAAACGCCGCCGCGGGCAAAGGACGCGTAGGCCGCGGCCATCTCGCGCGTCGTCACGCCCTTGGAAAGGCCGCCGAGCGCGAGCGCGCCCGCCGCGGTCATATCGTCGTTCGTCAGCGTCGTGAAGCTTAAGTTTTCGGTCATAAAGGCATACGACGCGGGCAGCGTCAGCTTGATGGCCGTGCGCACCGCCGTGGGGTTGGACGAATTGCGGATGGCGTCTTGCAGCGTCATAATGCTGCGGTAGCCCGAATAGGCGTTCACCGGCCAAATACTGCCGCCGAGCATTTCAACGGGATAGTCGTCGATGACGCTCGCGGGCGTGATGACGCCGGCGTCCAGCGCGGGCGCGTAAACGCTCAAGGGCTTGATGGCAGAACCGCACTGACGCACAACGGTCGAATAGTCGAGCAAGAACCGGCCCTCGCGCTCGCCCACGCGGCCCGCAACGGCGACGATGTCGCCCGTCGTGTTGTCGATGATCGTCGCGCCGGACTGGAGCAGCTGGCCCTTGGACGAGGTGTAGTTCAGGTTATTGCGGTCGGCGTAAACGCTCTCCACGATCGACTGCACCTCGGGATCGACCGTGCAGTAGATCGAGTAGCCGCCGGTGTAGAGCATATCCTTTGCCGTTTTTTCGTTGTAGCCAAGCTGCTCGTGCATATCGGCAACGATGTCGTTGAACATACGCTCGACAAAGTAGGAGTCATACGTCGTATTCGACGCACTGTCCGCCCTGCTCGCCACATTGGCGGAGGGGACAAAGTCCGCATCCCATGTGAAGACGAGCGGCTCGGCCTGCGCCTGCTCGTACTCTTCGTCACTGATCTTGCCGAGCTCGTGCATCTTATAAAGAACGGTAAGCTGGCGCTCCTTGTTCTGCTCGCGGTACCAGTCGCCGCGCGCGGGGTCATATTTATAGGGGAACTGCGTGATGCCGACGATAGACGCCGCCTCGGCGATGCTCAGCTCGCCTACGGTCTTGCCGAAGTAGCCCTCCGCCGCGGCCTCGATGCCGTAGCAGCCATTGCCAAAATAAACCTTGTTGAAATACGTCTCGAGAATTTCCTCCTTTGAGTAGTTCTTCTCGAGCCGCAGCGCGCGGAAGATCTCTGCCACCTTGCGCTTGATGGTCACCTCATTCTCGCCGGTCGTGTTTTTAATGACCTGCTGGGTGATCGTCGAGCCGCCGCGGGTCGACGTGCCGGTGAGCTTGCCGAGAATGGCTCTCGCCGTGCTCTTCCAGTCAACGCCGTGGTGGTTGTAGAAGCGCTCGTCCTCGATGGAGATCAGCGCCTCCTGCACATGCTTGGGGATGTCGTCGATGCTGACGAGCGTTCGGTTCTCTTCACCATGAAGCTTCGTGAGCTCCACCCACTCCCCGCTTGTTTTATCCTGATAGTAGACTGTCGAGCTCTGCTTGAGCGTGTAGGCCGAGATGTCCACATTCAGATCGAGCGACGTGTGCACGTAGACCATGAAGATGGCGAAAAACATCAGGCAGGTGGTAAGGCCGATGGCGAGAATGGTGCCGATGACCGTTTTCGCCGTGCCGGACTTTTTCTTCTTGTGTGCCTGATGCGTGGGGTGCTGGGTGTGCTGTCTTCGGGGCGTCTGGTTTTCTGCGCAGTTTTCTTCCATAAAGCGCCTCCTCCTTTGCGATAGAAATATGCGCAAGCGCGCATAGCCGATTTTCAATAGTGATACAGAATACAGTATAGCACGGCTGTCAAGTGGTACGTATCTTGTCTTGCATTTTGCCGCAAGGTGCGGTATAATGCGAGCACAAACTTTCAGGAGGTGTTCCCCCATGAACGATGAGTTCGGCCCCAATTTCGTCACGCTGACTGATGACGAGGGCAACGATATAGAGCTGGAATACGTCGACGCGCTCGAGCATAACGGCACGACGTATATGGCCTTCTTCCCCGTGGTCGAAGAGGACAGCGAGGACGAGGAAAACGAAGAGGAATACGGTCTCGTGATCCTCAAAAGCCAGATGGAAAACGGCGAGGAGTTCCTTGTCACCATTGACGACGAAGAGGAGATCGACAAGGTCTACGACCTCTTCATGGAGCAGATCCTTTCCGACGAAGAGTAAAACTTCGATTGCGACGGATTTTTTCTGAAAACTGAGATAAACTGAACATGCCCTGCGGGGTGCGTGATAAGTTCTTTTTAAACCCACATTTCGTCATAAGGGACGCCGGTACGCTCCGGTGGTTTGCAGGCCTCCCGGCTGCCTTTTGCGGCTGGACGTTGGAAGCAATAAAGCCGGACAGAGGCGACCCACCTGTCCAGAATGGTGCAGGTTTTGACGGGGCTTACACGGCCGCTGCGGGGCATCTTTTTATCTTTCCACGGATTGCACAAAATTACGTTTTTATTTTCTACGTCAGTTTAGACGAAAAAAACGTGCATTTTGTTCGCGATTCCTGTAAAATATTTTTACAAACTAAATTACCGTTTGGTAGCTGCAACGTAGTGCTTCGCGCACGGGCTGTACGGTCTCCCCTTTCGGGGAGATGATAAGGTCTGTGTGAGGAGCGCTTTTTTCTTTCCCCTTGCGGTGCCGCTTTCGCGGCGGGGAAAAGGCAAAAGAAAAAGGAGGAGCAAACTTATGAAACTTGTCACCAACGGTCGTCTCATCACCCGCGACGCGAGCGCGCAGGGCTATTACGAGCACGGTGCCGTCGCCTTCGAAGGCACGAAGATCGTCGAAGTCGGCGAGGAAGCGGCGCTGCGCGCAAAATATCCCGGTGCCGAGATCATCGACGCCAAGGGCGGCGTCATCATGCCCGCGTTCATCAACGCGCACACGCACATCTACTCCGCCCTCGCCCGCGGCCTTTCCATCGTCGGCAACAACCCGACGAACTTCTACGAAGTCCTTGACGGCACATGGTGGGCCATCGACCGCCACCTGATGATGGACGGCACAAAAGCCTCCGCCACCGCGCTGTACATGGACTCCATCAAGCAGGGCGTGACGACCATTTTCGACCATCACGCCTCCTACGGTGAGATCCCCGGCACGCTCCACACGATTGCCGAGGAGAGCAAGCGCCTGGGCCTTCGCTCCTGCCTGTGCTATGAGGTCTCAGACCGCGACGGCGAGGAGAAGTGCTTACAGGCCATTCAGGAGAACGCCGATTTTATCACCGAATGCGAAAAGAATAAGGACCCGATGCTCGCGGCAATGTTCGGCGGCCACGCGCTGTTCACGATCTCCGATAAGACTTTCGACCGCATGGTCGCGGCCAACAACGGCCGCACGGGCTATCACATCCACGTGTCCGAGGGCATGAACGATGTGTACGACTCCCTCCAGAACTATGGCCGCCGCCCCGTCCAGCGCTTGCAGGATCACGGCATTCTCGGTTCCAAGACCATCCTCGGCCACTGCATCCACGTCAACACCGCCGAAATGGAGATCATCAAGGAGACCGGCACGATGGTCGTGAACAATCCCGAGTCCAACATGGGCAACGCCATCGGCATCTGCCCCGTGCTCCAGCTCCACAAGCGCGGCATCCTCCTCGGCATGGGCACCGACGCCTACACGAACGATATGCTCGAGTCCCTCAAGGTCGCCCTCTGCTCCCAGCGCAGCCAGAACTGCCTGCCGAACGTCGGCTGGTGCGAGGTCACGGACATGCTCTTCAAGAACAACGCAAAGATCGGCGAGAAATACTTCCCCGACACGCTCGGCGTGCTGAAGCCCGGCGCGGCAGCGGACATCATCGTCATGGACTATAAGCCGTTCACCCCGTTCTCCGACGAGAATATCGACGGCCACATGATCTTCGGCATGACGGGCCGCCAGTGCCAAACCACCATCGCCGCCGGCAAGACCCTCATGCTCGACCGCGAGCTCGTCGGCATCGACGAAGAAGCCGAAAATGCGCACATTCTTGAAGCCGCCAAGAAACTCTGGGGCGAGCTGAATCACAGAACCTATTAAGCAAGCGGGAGGAAAAAACAATGTCTGAAAAAATGTATCCCATTCCGTTCGACTCTCTGATGAACTGGGTGACGAGCGAATATGCGCAGTGCGGCGATGTGTTCGGCGTTCATAAGCACTATCACGCAAGCGGCAAGAGCCTGCCGATCTTCGGCGAGCGCATCGAAACACCGTTTGGCCCCGCCGCCGGCCCCAACAGCCAGCTTGCGCAGAATATCATCGCGGCCTATGCCGCCGGCGCGCGCTTTTTCGAGGTCAAGACCGTGCAGAAGATAGACGGCGCGGAGCTTGCCGCCTGCGTTCCCCGTCCCTGTATCCTCACCGCTGACGAGGGCTACAACCAGGAGTGGTCGACCGAACTGACCGTACAGCAGGCGCAGGACGAGTACATCAAGGCCTGGTGCGCGCTCAAGATCATGAGCAAGGTCTACGGCTTCGGCGATCCCGACGGGTTCGTGTTCAATATGTCCGTCGGCTACGACCTGGACGGCATCAAGGGCCGCAAGGTCAACACCTATATCAACAACATGATGGACGCGGGCAAGACCGCGCAGTTCAAGGAATGTAAAAAAGTCCTGACCGAGCTCTTCCCCGAGGAAAAGGACTTCATCGCCTCGATCTCCCCCAATGTTTCCCGCTCCGTTACGCTCTCCACGCTCCACGGCTGCCCGCCGCAGGAGATCGAGCGCATCGCAAGCTATCTTCTCAAGGAAAAGCATCTGCACACCTTCGTCAAGTGCAACCCGACCATTCTCGGCTACAAGACCGCGCGCAGCATCCTCGATTCCATGGGCTATGACTACATCGTCTTCGATGAGCACCACTTCAACGAAGACCTCCAGTGGGAGGACGCCGTGCCGATGTTCGAGCGGCTGCAAAAGCTTGCGGACAAGCAGGACCTCGAATTCGGCCTCAAGCTCTCCAACACCTTCCCCGTCGACACGACGCGCGGCGAGCTTCCCAACGAGGAAATGTACATGTCCGGCCGCAGCCTCTTCCCACTGACGATTGAGATGTGCAATCGCATCTCCCGCCAGTTTGGCGGCAAGATGCGCATTTCGTTCGCAGGCGGCGCGGACTACTTCAACTGTGACAAGCTCTTTGCCGCCGGCATCTGGCCCATCACCGTTGCCACCACCATCTTGAAGCCCGGCGGCTACAACCGCCTGCACCAGATGGTCGAAAAGGTCGAGGATATGCCCTACCGCGCATTTTCCGGCAACGACCCCGCCGCGATCTCCGACCTTGCCGCCTCCGCGCTGCACGACTTCCACCACCTCAAGGCAATCAAGCCGCTCCCCTCGCGCAAAAAAGATGAACAGGTGCCGCTGCTCGACTGCTTTACCGCGCCCTGCAAGGGCGGCTGCCCCATCGAGCAGGACATTCCCGAATACCTTGAGCTCTGCCGCAAGGGGCTCTACGGCCCAGCACTGAAGCTCATCACCGAGAAGAACGCCCTGCCGTTTATCACCGGCACCATCTGCGCGCACCGCTGCCAGGGCAAGTGCTCGCGCAACTTCTATGAGGAATCCGTCCACATCCGCGAGACGAAGCTTCTTGCCGCGGAAAAGGGCTACAACACCTTGATGGCCTCCCTCCGTATGCCTGAGCCGGTCGAGGATAAAAAGGTTGCCATCGTCGGCGGCGGCCCGACCGGTATCGCCGCGGCGTACTTCCTTGGCCGCGAGGGTGTTCCCACCACGATCTTCGAGCGCGAGCGCAAGCTCGGCGGCGTGCCGCGCTACGTCATCCCCGCCTTTCGCATCAGCGACGAGGCCATCGACAAGGACGTCGCGCTCATGGAGCGCTACGGCGTCGAGGTCAAGCTCGGCAAGCCTGCTCCGTCCGTCGAACAGCTCAAGAAGATGGGCTACACGCACATCCTGATGGCCACCGGCGCGTGGAAGCCCGGCAAGCTCGACATTGAAGGCAACGTGCAGGGCGTCATCGAGTGGATGAAGCGCATGAAAAAGCAGGTCAAGCCCTGCCTGAGCGGCAACATCGTCGTTGTCGGCGCGGGCAACACCGCCATGGACGCCGCGCGCGTTGCAAAGCGCATGGGTGCGCATGCGACCATCCTCTATCGCCGCACGAAGAAGTTCATGCCCGCCGACGAGCATGAGTTACAGCTCGCCATCGACGAGGGCGTCGAATTCGTCGAGCTGGCCGCGCCCGTCAAACAGAGCCGTGGCAAGCTCCTGTGCGATAAGATGATCCTCGGCGAGCCGGATGAGAGCGGCCGCCGCAGCCCCGTCAAATCCGGCGAGCAGTTCACCATCCCCTGCGACATGGTCATCTCCGCCGTCGGCGAGCAGGTCGACGCTGAGCTGATGGCCGCAAACGGCATTAAGATGGAGCGCAAGGGTCCCGCGTTCGAGACGAACGTCCCCGGCGTGTACTGCGCGGGCGACGCGCACCGCGGCCCTGCCACCGTGGTCGAGGGCATTGCCGACGCCGCGCGCTTTGCCGAGATCGTCGTCGGTCACCCGCACATCTACGACATCCCTGCCGAGGCCGATGTGACCGAGTTCGACGCGCAGGCCAAGAAGGGTATCCTCTCGATGGCCAGTAAGTGTGTCTGCGACGGCGAGCGCTGCTTACAGTGCTCCACCGTGTGTGAAAACTGCGTCGATTCCTGCCCGAACCGCGCGAATGTCGTCATCAAGATGGCCGACGGCTCGCACGAGATCGTCCATGTCGACAAGATGTGCAACGAATGCGGCAACTGCACGCAGTTCTGCCCCTACGCAAGCGAACCCTGCCACGATAAGTTCACCCTTTTTGATACGCGTGAGGACATGGACGAGAGCGAAAACTACGGCGTGCTCTTCGAGGAGGACGACATGGTCCGCCTGCGCTACGAGGACGGCGTGAAGGAATACGACTTGGCTTCCTGCGACAACGATCTTCCCGTCGAACTTGAGGCGTTGATCCTCACTGTGCGCGATAAGTACAGCTATCTCTACCTGTAAGCAAAACGAAAAATGAGGGAGCCGGTGCGATGCACCGGCTCCCTCTTCCTTATTGTAAGCAAAAAAGAGCGCTGCCTAAGCAGCGCTCTTTTTGCGTTTATATTTTGCCTTACTTCTCGATCAGGGTGAGCTGATAGAGGATCTTGGCGATCTGCGCGCGGGTCAGGGACGCGGCAGGCTCGAAGGTGGTCTCGGTCATACCGCTGATGACCTTCGCGTCGACGAGCGCCATCACGTAACCGTCGGTGCAGTCGGTGAACTTGCTCTCGGTCTTGGACTCGGCAAGCTTGTTGAGCTTGGCAGCGACCTGGCAGAACTCGAGACGGGAGATGGCCTTCGCACCGTCGAGATCGGCGGCAACAAGACCCAGCTCCGCAGCCTTGGCGATGGCGTTCTTGCTCCAGTCGGCGCCGGTGGCGTCCGCAGCCTTGAGATCGCCGTTGCTGACAAGCAGGAGCTTGAGCGCGGCAGCCCAGGTCAGGGTGTTGTTGGGCGCATAGGTGGTGGCGGAGGTGCCGTTGATGATGCCGTCATTGTAAAGGTCGATGACATACTTGCCGAACCAGGAGGAAGCCTTGACGTCGGCAAACGGATTCATCAGGATGCGGCCCTGCGGCGCGGCATACTGCTTGCCGATGACGCCCTTGAGCTCGGCGGTGATGTACTCCATCACGACCTCATCCAGAGGAATGCCGGTATCAAACTTGGCCGTAGCTGCAGCGAAAGCATAGTAGGTGTCGCCGCCGCCGCCGCAGAAGTCGTTGGTGATGACCGCATAGGTGTCATCGGCCTTGAACTCCTTGCCGTTGATGCTGTTGATGGTCACGCGGTTGATGGACTTGGGACCATAGTAGGTGGAAGCGGGATAGGTCTCGGCATTGGCGTCATAGGCGACCGCCGTGGAGATGGTGTAGTTGATGCCGGAAACCTGCGGGAAGCCGCCGATCGCATCGGGCGTGCAGTAGGTGGAGGCTTCAAGCGCCTCGAGCAGCTCAGCGCCGGTAATGTAGATCGTAACGACCGTGTTGCCGAAGGGCAGGACCTCATTGATGTTCTTCTTGGTCACATCGCCGGGGTTGATGGCCTTACGGATACCGCCGCCGTTGGTGACGGCGACCACATGGTCCGCGTCAACCGTCAGGGATTCCTTATCCTGCAGGATCTTCCAGACCATCGCATCGGTGATCAGGTCGCCGTTGTTGGTCTCGCTGTCGCGGTTGCCGTTGGGGGCCTTCGCGCCGTTGAGCTCCACTTCGCTCTTGGCAAAGACCGCGCCGTACTCCTTGTCGATACGGTCAATGATCTTCTGCGCGGCGGCAGCCACGGTCGCGTCCTTGGCAGTGTCTTCCTTGATCTCGAAGAGGGAGTTGCTCTCGATCTTCTTGGTGGCGTCGTCGATGACGATCACGCCGATATTGGCGAATGCGGTACCGGTGGACTGGATGGGCTCGCCGTTCTCGCCCTTGGTCATCACGGTGTGGGAGTGACCGTCGATGATGAAGTCGATGCCCTTGACGGCAGCATACAGATCGGTGGAGCGGTAGGGCTTGGACTCACCGTCAACACCAAGGTGCGCAAGGCAGATGACAACGTCCGCATCCTTGAGCGCCTCGACCTGATCGGCGGCGGCCTTGGTGAAGGCGTCATTCGTCGCAAAGGTCAGGCCCTTGATCTTGGTGGGGTTGGCTTTGGTCTGGGTCTCAGGCGTCTCCATGCCGAAGAAGCCGACCTTCACGCCGGACTTGGTGGTGTAAGTGTAGTTGGCATCGAAGATAGGGGTACCGTCAGCGTTGAACACATCGGCACAGAGGACCTTGAATTTGGCCTTGGTCATGTTGTCCTTGAGTTGTGTGTAACCGTAGTCGAACTCATGATTGCCGAGCGTGACGACATCGTAACCGGCGGCGTTCATCATTTCGATGGCGTCAAGGCCCTTGGTCACGCTGACATAGCTCGTGCCCTGGCTGTAGTCGCCCGCATCAACGAGGATGACCTCGGCGCCCTTGGCCTCATAATCGGCCTTGAGCGCGGTGATGTAGGCGTAGCCGGCGATCGCGCCGTGCACATCGTTTGTGTGCAGGATCACGGTCTTGCCCGCCATCGTCGCTTCTTCGGTCATGACTTCGGGCTCTCTTGTAGTTGCCGTGTCCTCGATCGCAAAGCCGGTCACAGTCAGGCTGAGAACCATCGCCATTGCGAGCAGGACGGATAGGAACTTGCGCATAGTGTTTTCCTCCTCAATTTTTTCACTCCGCTTTTTCTCTGTCCGCTCTTCGTGACACACAGCTCCTTTTCACATCTCTCAGTTGGTCTGCGCGCCAAAAGTTCGCTTTTTGTACAAATAAAAGCGGAATGTGGTATGATTTTATTGTATCGTATGTCTGCTACTTTCTCAATACGGCATTGTTCCGAATTTGCGGCAAAAATCTTGGCGCTTCTCACATTTTTTCCAAACTCTATGGAAATCAGGTAAAAAGTATGCTATGCTTTTGTCAATTTGGTACGGAATTTTTTCTCTCAGATAAGGAGGCTTCTTCCATGAAAACACTGCTTCGAGGCGGCTATGTCGTCAGCGGCCGCGGCTGCCGCCGCGCCGACGTGCTCATCGACGGGGAAAAGGTCGAAATGCTTGGCCACATCCCGCCCGAGCTCGCGGCGCAGAGCGAGGTCGTCGACGTGACGGGCTGCATGCTCTTCCCCGGCTTTATCGACGCGCACACGCACTTCGATCTCGATGTGTGCAGCACCACGACGGCCGACGACTTTGAAAGCGGCAGCAAAAGCGCCATCCGCGGCGGCACGACGACGGTCATCGACTTTGCCTGCCCCAATAAAGGGGAATCCCTTGCCTATGGGCTTGATCTCTGGCATAAAAAGGCCGACGGCAAGTGCTACTGCGACTACGGCTTCCATATGACCATCGACGACTGGAACGAGAGCATCGAGTCTGAGCTCGACGCGATGTTCGACGCCGGTATCACGTCTTTCAAGATGTACCTCACCTACCCCGCCATGATGATCGGCGACGGCGCGGTCTACCGCGCGCTGAAAGCGCTCAAGGTCCGCGGCGGCATCGCGGGCGTCCACTGTGAGAACGCGGGCGTCATCGACGCGCGCATCGCCGAACTCAAGGCGAGCGGTTTGGGCGCGGACGTCGTATCGCACCCGATCTCCCGCCCCGACTATTTAGAGGCCGAGGCTGTTTCGCGTCTGCTGCGCATCGCGCAGGCGGCCGACGCGCCCGTCATCATCGTCCACACGACGAACCGTGCTTCTCTTGACGAGATCGCCGCGGCGCGCCGCCGCGGACAGACCGTGTATGTCGAGACCTGCCCGCAGTATTTGGCGCTCGACGACGGCGTTTACTACGATCCCGACTTTTCCTCCGCCGCGCGCTACGTCTGCGCGCCGCCGATCCGCTCGCAGGAAGACAGTGAAGCGCTCTGGAAGGCGCTGCGCCGCGGCGAGGTGCAGACCATCTCGACCGACCACTGCTCGTTCACGCTCGAGCAGAAGGGCATGGGCCGCGACGACTTTACGAAGATCCCCGGCGGTCTTCCCGGCGTCGAAACGCGTGGCGAGGTCGTCTACACTGTGGCCATCAATGAAAACAAGCTCTCGCTCGGCGGCGTCTGCCGCGCGCTGAGCGAAAATCCCGCCAAGCTCTACGGTCTCTACCCCCGCAAGGGCGTCATCGCTGCGGGCAGCGACGCCGACATCGTCGTCTACGATCCCGGCGCGAGCCACGTGCTCCACGGCGCGGACATGCTCTCCAAGGCGGGCTACACGCCGTTCGAGGGCTTCCGCACGAATGGCGGCGTGTCGAAGGTCTACCTGCGCGGTCAGCTGCAGGTGGACGGCGGCAAGGTCGTCGGCGGCAAGATGGGCGAATACTTGAAGCGCGGCAAATGCGCACTGTGAGGTAAGATATGGATCTGAGGGAAATTTTATTTGCGCAGTTCCCTGCGTTTTTTCTGCTGAGTCTGCTGTTTTTGATCGCGCACCTGCGCGTGCGCAAGCACAGCGCCGTCAAGTCGGTGCTGTGGGTGCTGCTGTTCGGCGCGGCGCTGGCCGTGTCGATCCTGTTCTGCTTCCTCGGCATGCAGGCGAAGTACTGGACGGTCAAGACGCTCTTCGAGCTCAAGTTCTGGAGCTGGCTCGGCCTTGCGATCGTGGTGTTCGTGTTCGTGCTGCGGCTGGTGTTCAAGCTGCAAAATAAGCACGCTCAGCACATGGTCGAAAAGGAGCGCGCCAAGGCGGAAAAGACCTGCGAGGAGGCCGTAAAGCAGGCGCGCGAGGAGGGTCGCGTCGAGGCCATGGCCGCCCAGCAGGCGCAGGAGACCGAAGCTGCCGCGGCAGAGCCCGCAGCGGATGAGTCTGCCTCCCCCGCTGCCGAGGAGACCGCACCAGCAGAGAACGAAGATCCTGAAAAGGCGGTCGAATGTTAAGTATGGAACAGACACAACCGCAGCGCATCGCGTATTTTGACGTACTGCGCATTCTGGCGACTTTCGCCGTCATCGTGCTGCATCTGTCCGCGCAGCACTGGGCCGATACGGACGTCTATTCAAGAGCCTGGCAAGCCTTCAACCTTTACGACAGTGCCGTCCGCTGGGCTGTTCCGGTTTTTGTGATGATCAGCGGCTCGCTGTTCCTCTCCGGCTCGCAGAGCATCGGGCACATTCTGAAAAAGAACGTGTCGCGCCTTGTCACAGCGTTCATCTTCTGGTCGGCGCTCTACGCCGTCTTCATGGTGAACTTCGAGGGATGCCCGACGAACCTTATTTTGCAACAGTTTCTCAACGGTCACTATCACATGTGGTTCCTCTTTATGATCGTGGGACTGTATCTGATCGTACCGTTTCTGCGCCCCATCGTGCGGGATGAAAAGCTCCTGCGCTATTTTCTACTGCTCACGCTCATCTTTACGTTCCTGCTGCCGCAGATCGCGTCGGCCGTGTCGCTTCTCTCGTGGCAGTACTGCGCTGAATTCAAGGCGCTCACGGGCAAATTCTATTATCATTTCACGCTCGGCTTCGTCCCCTACTTTGTGCTCGGTTACTATTTGGTCCGCAAGGAGTTTTCCTTGACCGCAAAGCGTGTGCTTTACGCGCTCGGTGTGCTCGGCTTCGTCCTCACGGTCGTGCTGACGTCGTTCGCCTCACGTTTGCAGGGCGCGGCAACAGAGCTGTTCTACGGCTACGATTCGCTCAATGTACTGTTTGTCTGCGTGGGGCTGTTCGTCTTTGCCAAAGAGCATCTGAACTTCCCGAACTTAAGCGAAAAGTGTCACAGGTGCATTCGCGCGCTGTCGCGCTGGAGCTTCGGCGCGTACCTCGTACACCCGCTGTTCATCGAATCGTTCGACATTTTTCTGCACTTCAACACGCTGTCACTCAACGTGTTTTTCTCCGTTCCCCTGCTGACATTGATCATCGGCGCGCTGTCGTTCCTCGTCTCAGCGCTGCTTCACCAGATTCCATTTGTCAAAAAGTATTTTGTATGAAAAGAGCCCCGCGGATCATGCGATTCACGGGGCTCTTCTTTTTCTGTTACGCTTCGGTTTTGATGCCGCGCTTGTCGAATTCCTCGACCAGCAGGTCAAGGTCGTTCGGCAGGCTCATCGGCTCGCCGCAGAACTTGATGGCGTTGGCCACGTCCTTGAGGCCATTGCCCGTCACGACGGAGACGACCGTGTCGTTCTCACCGAGCACGCCCTGCTCGCAGAGCTTCTTGACTGCCGCCGTGCCAGTGACGCCCGCGGGCTCGCCGAAGACGCCGCAGGTCGTGCCGAGCAGCTTTTGCGCCGCCATGATCTCCTCGTCCGTCACGTTCACGACGATGCCGTTCGACTCGCGGATCGCCATGAGCGCCTTGTCCGCGTTGCGCGGCACGCCGACGGCGATGGAGTCGGCCAGCGTGTTCTCCTCCATCGGCTCCCAGGGCTTGTTCTCCGCGATGGCGCGGTTGATGGGGTGGCAGCCCTCGGCCTGCGCGGAAATGAGGCGCGGGAGCTTGTCGATAAAGCCGATGGCGTACAGGTCCTTGAGGCCCTTCCACACGCCTGCGATGGTACAGCCGTCGCCGACGGAGATGGCGAGATAATCCGGCATCTTCCAGTCGAGCTGCTCGGCGATCTCGATCGAAACGGTCTTCTTGCCCTCGGAGAGGTACGGGTTGATGGCCGCGTTGCGGTTGTACCAGCCCCACTTGTCGATGGCCTTTTTCGATAGCTCGAACGTCTCTTCATAGTTGCCTTTGACGGAGATCACGTTTGCGCCGAAGGTCATCAGCTGCGCGACCTTACCCTTGGGCGCGCGCTCGGGAACGAAGATGAAGGTCTTGAGGCCCGCGGCCGCGGCGTTGCCCGCAAGAGAGCTCGCGGCGTTGCCCGTGGACGAGCAGGCGATGATCTTCGCGCCCGCCTCCCCCGCCTTGGCGACCGCCATGGCGGACGCGCGGTCCTTGAGCGACGCCGTCGGGTTCTGTCCGTCGTCCTTGACCCAGAGCTTTTTGAGGCCGAGCTGCTTTGCAAGGCGCGGCTCTTCGTAGAGCGGGCTCCAGCCTACGCGCAGCGGCGTGTCGGGCGTTGTTTCCTCCACCGGCAGCAGCTCGCGGTAGCGCCACATTGTGTTCGGGCGGGACTTGAGCGTTTCCTTCGTCAGGTTCTTTTTGATGTAGTCGTAGTCATAGATGATGTCGAGAATGCCGCCGCACGAGCAGTTCGTGAGGTTCGCCGTGGCCTCGTATTCTTTCCCGCACTTGACGCAGCGGGCGCATTTGACGTTTTTTAACATAATAACTCCTTATTGTCCGCGCGCTGCGCGGTGGGTTTTTGCAGCGTGAAAGCGCTGCTGCTTTTTGTCCCCCTATTCGCAGGGGGGCGCGAGACAAAGGGGGTATTCTCTTTCCAAAGAGAATACCCCCTTTGGAACCCCCAGAGAAAGGCAAGGGGTCTTACCCCTTGACCCCGCACATTGGCAGTTTTTATCTTGAAGAGCTGCACGCGCTGCGCAATCAGGTGCGGTGTACATGGCTTCGCCATGAATCCCTGCGTTTCGTGACAACTCTCAACCGCGCCTTACTATCGTGAGGCGCGAGTGACGTTTGCTTGGCGGCAGACTGCTTGCGAAATAGCGGCATTGCTGCGCTCGCCGCATTGTGGAGACTGGCGGTAGATGGTGATTACTGCGCACTTCTACAAGATGGGCAGAGCGGCACCCGCAAGGGGTGTGCCGCATCCGTAAGGCGGCAGAGCCGCCAACGGCTGCGCAACAGCGGATAGTAGGAGCAGAGGCAAGTCGTATAGCAACTCTAAACGCGGCAACGCCGCGCGCAGGCATTTCCATTCCGGAGGCAAGAGACTTGCGCAAGCCTGAGACTGCCAATCTAAGCCTTTCTCTTGGGGTTCCAAAGGGGGATATTCTCTTTTGTGAAAGAGAATATCCCCCTTTGACTGCGTGCCGCAGAGACTGCGGCATTCCTCCGTGAACCACGGAATTGTTACTGAAATGATCAGTGAATATTCAAAACGCCGTCTTCGTTTTGGAAGAGGACAAAATAATCCTGCACGCGCTCGAACGGTGCGTTGTAGAGGAGGGGCCTGTTGACGTTGAAGTCCTGATAATCGCGCGCGGTCTTCACGGGGTACTGGAAGCGGCCGTTCTGGTGGACATAATAGAATAGTCCCTCGAATTTGGTGAACTCGTCGATGTTGTTGGAGAGGGCGCAGGCGACGTAGCCGCGCTGGTTCGTGCCATCGTTCGGGAAAGAGACGTCGGCGCAGTAGAGCTGCCGGAAGCAGTTCTCGTACCAGCTGCTAAGGTTGACCTGATCGGTGCCAGGATCGATGTAGGGGGCGGTGTAGGTCGCGCCGTCCGGACCGTCATAGAGCACCTGACCGGAGAACTCTTTGGCAAACCAGCGGCTGTTGTCGTGGTTAGGCTCGAACGCAAGGCTCTCTGTGCCGTAAAAGCGCACGCCATCGTCCCAGCGAAAATGACAGGCGACGAATAGCCGGTCAAAGGGCCGTTGGACGGCAACGATGGTCAGGTGGAAGGCGTCATTCGTCTGCGGCTTATTGGAGTAGTTGATATAAGCGCTGCCTGTGCACTCTTTGATGACCACGTGCTCAGCGCGGAGGCAGGTGAGAAGGTCTTCATCGGAAAGGTCGTTGAGCTCGGATTCGGGATAGCCGAGGGCGAGGAGCCTTTCATGGGCTTCAATCACCTGTGCGTCGGTGCTGGCCTCTTTGGGCGTCCAGTCCATGCGGTAGGAGCCGAAAAACAGGAAGCCACAGGCAATGACGACAGCGAGGACGGTGAGCAGCGAGCCGACGAGCTTGTGATTTGAGAAGCGCTCCTTGATCGGCATGATGGCGCAGCCCTGCGCGGCCATCGACTTCGAGAGCTTTTTGAGGCGGACGACCAGGTAGAAATACCAGACGAGGTAAGCGCCGAGCAACAGGGAAAGCGAGGCAAACAATGCCGCTGCGACATAGAGCAGAATGTACCAGAGCAATAGAGCGCCCGCGGCGGGGGCGGCAGGCGGCGTTATGCCTGCGTCGCGCTGCATATCGAGCAGGCCCTGCCAGAGGCAGAAGAGCAGCACGAGCCGCACGGCGGCGGCAACGACGGTGAAAAATGCCGCCAGGCCGGTGTCCGCACGGTAGATCACGGCATCCTGCCCAAGCTCAACAAAAAGGAGCAGCATGTGCAGGCAGGCGCAGACATAGCCCGCGCGAAGAAAGCCGTTGACCCGCCGCAGGGCGCGGAAGCCGACGAGCAGGCAGAATGTGCCGACCAGCGGCAGCAGCACGTCGAGGTTCCAGAAATTCAGCGTCACGCCGGTGACGGCGAGGCCGCCGGCGATCAAGCCCATCGCGCGGCAGAAGGGCGAATCGCTCACATCGGCCATCTCCCGCGCGGGCGTGAGGGCCTCGGCCGGTTCCTCCTGTGCGGGAGCGTCGGCGGACGGTTCGGGCGGGGGAGTTTGCGGCAGATCAGGAAAGACTTGGCCGGTCATGCGAATTCCTCCTTGGCGTTATGTGAACAGAATCATAAGATCGAGACAACGAGCCGCCAGACAGGCTCGGCCAGATAATAGCCGAGAACAGCGGAAGCCAGATTGGCGGTAATCGCATAGGCCGCGGCGCGGCCTTTGCTGTGGCCGGTGAGAAAGCCGCAGCCGGCGTAGAGATACAGCTCGACAAGCAAAATGATGAGTTCCGCCGGAAGCAGGAAGAAAAAGAAATACCAAGCGCTCACGCCGCTGTGTGCGGCGACAGATACAGATGCGACGGCTAAAAAACCTTGTGTCAGAACGTTGACAAGTAAAAACACTTCCCAGTTTTTCTTCCACGAATAGCGGAACAGAAGCAGCAGCGCGCCCTCGATGAGAAACGTCGGCACGAGCGTTGCGACAAATTGCAGCAAGTAGCCGGGGATGGTCGAGGGAACGGAAACGGTGACTGCCGACGTATCGTCCGACCAGTTGACCGTGACGGACGATTGCAGAACGCGGCGATTGAGTATATCGGAGACCCAGACCTTGCCGGATTCGGTGACGAGGATGATGCGGTAGGTGCTCGGCACACCGACGTAGCCGAACCGGTGCAGTGCATTGCCAGAGGCGTCCGTTCCTCTGGAAAAGAGATGGCTGAAGATCGGTGCGCCGAAGGTCCCCTGTGCCGTGCAGGCGTGCCATCCGGCGGGAATATTGTCGAGCAGCAGGGCGAGGAGATCTTCGTTGAGCGGGACGGTGGTCTCGCTGCCGTCACTGTTCGTGATGACGGTGCTCTGTTTCAAGCGGCTGTTGCCCTCGCTCGCGTCCCAGTTGCCCTCGGCGAGCAGGTCGAGGTAGTAGGGTTCCTGCGGCGCGTCTTTGACGCGCACGATGAGTAGGGGCTTTGGCCCTGAGTCAGCAAAGGCAAAGGTTGTGAGCGCAAGAGATGCGAGGAGCGCGCAAACAAGCGTGCGAAGAGATTTTCGTTTCATCCAAATTTCCTCCTTTTGTGTGTGGGGTGTTCCATCTTTCAACCATATAGACGCAAAAGATAACAAAAAAGTTCACGCTTTTACAAATTTTATCATAAAATGCCGCGCTGCGGGAAAAAGTTCTGGTGGGGCGTTGTACTTTTTTCATATTCTGCTACAATGGGGGAGAGAAAGAAGCGCATTGGGGGAACGGGTATGAAATGGTATGCGATCGGCAAGACGCTGACGCCACTGGACCGCGCGCCGGAGAGCGGCGCGGCGGTGGTGCTGCTGAATTCGGACGAGTTGGCGCACGAAACGGCGCTGCCGGGACTCGAAGCGGTGCTGCACCATACGCCGAGCGCGCGGGACGCGCACGTCTGCAAGGCGGAGGTGCGCTCCAACTGTCTGAGCGGAACGCTCGCACTGCCGCGCGGCCGCAGGGACGGCACACGCCTTTGCTGCGGCTATCTCGTGACGAAGGACCGCGTGGTGCTGGTGGACGACGGAGAGATGGCCGAGCCTTATTTGAAACGCATCGTCAAGGAAAAACGCCTGACAGAAAACAGCGTCGGACGATTTCTCTACGACTTCTTCGAGCTGCTGATCGCCAGGGACCTGCACCGCCTCGAGGAGATCGAAGACCGCGCGACGGCGCTGGAAGAACGCGTGCTCGCGGGCGAGCTGGAGGAATTCAGCACCCCGATGAGCGAGCTGCGCAAGGAGACGATGGCCTGGTACCGCTACTACTCCCAGCTCGACGACGTGGCGTGCGAGCTGCGGGAAAATGAGAACGGCTACTTTTCGGATGAGGAGTGCGGACTGTTCCGATTATTTGAAGAGCGCGTCATCCGCCTGCGCGAGGAATCGCAGCTGCTGCGCGAATACTGCACGCAGATCCAGTCGCTGTTCCAGTCGGAGATCGACATCCGGCAGAATCGCATCATGCAGATTCTGACCATCGTGACGACGATCTTCCTGCCGCTGACACTGCTGGTCGGCTGGTACGGCATGAACTTTTCCGGCATGCCGGAGCTGCACTGGAAATACGGCTACCCCGCGATCATTCTTGTGAGCGTCGCCGTGGTGGTGCTGAGCCTGTGGGTGTGCAAAAAGAAAAAATTCTGGTAAGAAAAAAGGAACGGCACGAGCCGTTCCTTTTTCTTTTGATAGGAGTCACTTTTTATCGAAGTAGTAGTCGCGGAAGTTGTGGTATTGCGCGGCGTAGTAGCGCAGCAGGCGATAGAGTCGAGAGAGCGGCAGATCGCCCTTGCAGAAGAGCGTGTGCGTGCCCTTGAACTGCTTGAGCTCGTCGGAGAGCTCCTGATCCTTGACATAGCGGCGCAGAATGCCGGTCGGCACGTTCTGCCAGAGGGCGACGGTGTGGTTGTAGACGCAGTCCTCGCGCTTGCCGTAGACGACATCGTTAGTCAGGAGCTTCATCATGTTCAGCCCCGCGGCACGGCAGAAATAGCTGCTGCGGCCAAGGCGCGGGTTGATCTCGAAGAGCACGTAGCGGCCCGTGCGGGAATCGTACTTCATGTCGATGTTCGAAAAACCGACGTAGCCGAGCTTTTCGAGAAACTCCTGCATTTTGTCATACAACGCCTGATCGCCGCGCGAGATGATGGCGGCATAGTTGCCGACGGACTTGGGGTCGTAGTATTCGAGCACCGGCTGGCCGAGGCACATCGCGCGCACATGGCCGTCAAGGTCCGAATAGCTGTTGAGCACGCGCATCGCGTTGTCGCCGCCGGGGATAAACTCCTGCAAAATGAGCTTGCCGCGGTAGTCCGACTGGTTCATGCTGTGGACCATCGTGAGGTACTGCTCGCGCGTGTCGAAGAAGAAGACCTTTTTCTGCCCCTCAAAATGGCAGCGGAGATAGTCGAGTGCATTGGAATTCTCGGGCTTGACGACGATGGGAAAGTCGAACGGAAGGCGGTCGACGACGCTCTCGCGCTCCTCAGGAGAGGCGACGACGGTCTTGGGATAGTCCATGCCGTACTGCTCGCAGAGGGCGTAGAACTTGTCTTTCGTGTCGAACGTTTCAAGCAGCTCATCCGAGATGAAGCGGTTGGCGATGAGCCCCTCGAAATGGTCGTAGTGGCGGCAGAGAAGACCCGTGTAATAGTCCGAGCAGGGGATGACGAGCAGCTTTTCATAGTCCTGTGCGCACTGCTTCAGCACACCGAGCAGCGCGCCGGGGAAGACCTCCTCGCGCTCAAAATCCGGGATAATGCGGCAGAGAAACAGGTGTGAGCTGCGCGTGGGCACGAGCTGCTGCGTGCACAGCAGCAGCGGTGTGACGTGATAGGCCTCCTGGAAGAGACGCGCCGTGCCGTAGGCGTTTTCGTCGCTGCCGAGGATGATGGGCAAAAAGTCCTTTTTTGCCTTTTTGGCGCTGCTCGCCGGCGCGGCGGGATGGACCTTGTCGTATTCGGCGAGGTATTTGAGTGTGAGCTCGACGTCGCTCGGGTAGGGGACGAAGACGCTGCCGCGCTTCATCGTTGTCTCTTCTCCCTTGCCGGTCAGCAGAATGACGCGCGCGTCCTTGCCGTCCAGAATTGCGCGGCGGATGCACTCGGCGCGGTCCTCGAGCACAAGGTGCGGGCAGGCAACGTGCTTTTCAATGTCGGCGGCGATCTGCGCGAACGGCTCTTCGCCGGAGTCCTCCTCGGTGATGAAGACGAAGTCGCAGTTCTGCCCGCTCAGCTCGCCGAGGTCTTTTCTGCGCTGGAGCGCGTGGGAGCCGGGGCAGCCGAAGACGGAGATCATCTGGCGGCCGGGGTATTCGATCTTCGTCGAGCGGTAGAGCGCGTCAAAGCTCATGCGGTTGTGCGCGTAGTCGACGATGACGGTGACGTTCTTGTCGCGGCTCTCGTAGATCTGCATGCGGCCCGCGGCGCGCGCCTTGCGAAGGCCCGAGCGCACATACTCCTCCGGCACGTCGAGCACCATACAGATGGCCATGGCAGCGAGGGCGTTGGAGATGTTGAAAAGGCCGGGCATCGTGATGGAAAATTCACCGTTGTACTTGAGCGAGGAAACCGTGAAGTAGAGCCCGTCGCTGCGCTTTTCCACATGCTGGCAGGAGACAGTGTCGCTTTCGTGTGAGCCAAACGTGATGAGGTTGCAGCGGTCCTTGGCGTATTCGATGACGCGGTCCGAGTACTTGGCGTCGGTATTGACGCAGCCGAAGCGGCAGGAGTCGAAAATTTTGAGCTTGGAATTGAAGTAGTCTTCAAAATCCGGGTGCTCGATGGGACTAATGTGGTCGCTGCCGATGTTCAAAAACGCGGCGACATCGTACGTGATGCCGCGCACGCGGCCGTATTTAAGCGCCTGCGACGAGGCCTCCATCACAAGATGTGAAATGCCGCTTTCATAGGCGTTTTCAAAGTGCTGGTAGAGCTCAAGCACCTCGGGCGTGGTGATGTGGGATTCCTCGGTGCTCTTGCCGTCGTAGTTGTCGATGGAGGAGAGAATGGCGCACTCGGGCATCGACTGCGCGCGCAGCCAGTCATTTAAGATGTAGCGCACGTAGTAGGCCGTGGTGCTCTTGCCCTTCGTGCCCGTGATGCCGACGCTTGTGAGCTTGTCCGTCACATGGTTGTAAAAGAGCTGACCGAGCACGACAAGGGAATAGCGAATGTCGTTGACAAGAAGACAGGGCGCGTCCACATTGTGCTTTTTCTCGGCGACGTAGGCGATCGCGCCGCGCGAGAGTGCGTCGCACAGGTACTCTTCCTTGAAGTGTGCGCCCTTGCAGATGAAAAGCGCGTCCTTGCTCAGTGCGCGCGTATCGTAGGTGAGGCAGTGGATCTCACGCGCGGCGAGCTCGTCGCTCACGGTGCTTTCGACCAGAATGCCCGCGTCGCGCAGCGCATCGACATATTCTCTCAGTGTGTGAACGGTATTCATAAATAGCTCCTTTAGGTCTTGCTTTTTCGGCAGGACGGGATAAAATATAGGCGATATCGCGTCAGATCGACACGATATTGGCAAGCAAACTCATTTCCGAAGGGGGAACCAACATGACTTATCAGCAAGTGCTGGAAAACGCAAGGACCTGCATCGGCCCTTACTGCAAGGCGTGCAATGACTGCAACGGCAAGGTTTGCCGCAACACGATGCCCGGCCCCGGCGCCAAGGGCGAGGGCACGGGCTTTATCCGCAACGCAGAAAAGTGGCGTGAGATCTGCGTCAACATGGACACCATCTGCGAAAATTCACAGGTGGACACCTCATTCACGCTCTTTGGCCGGACGTTTGAGATTCCGGCGTTCGCCGCGCCGGTGGGCGCGATGCGTCTTCACTACGGGGACAAATACGACGATCTTACATACAATGATATCCTTGTGCGTGCGTGCGCAAACGCGGGCATCCTCGCTTTCACCGGCGACGGTACCGACCCGAAGGTCGTCGAGGGTGCGGCTGCGGCGCTCAAGGGCAATGGCGGCTGCGGCGTGCCGACCATCAAGCCGTGGGATATGGATACAATTCGCGAAAAGTTCGCGCTCGTGCAGGAAGCCGAGCCCTTCGCCATCGCAATGGACATCGACGCGGCGGGTCTGCCGTTTTTGCAGGGGCTGACGCCGCCGGCCGGCAGCAAGAGCGTCGAGGAGTTAAAGCAGATCGTCTCCTGGGCGCAGCGTCCGTTCATTCTGAAGGGCATCATGACCGCCCGCGGCGCGGAAAAGGCGCTGGAAGCGGGCGCGAGCGGCATCGTCGTTTCAAACCACGGCGGCCGTGTGCTTGACCATTGCCCCGCGACGGCGGAGGTGCTGCCGGAGATCGTCGATGCCGTCGGCGGCAAGATGACGATTTTTGTCGACGGCGCAATCCGCAGCGGTATGGACATGTTCAAGGCGCTCGCGCTCGGTGCGGACGCGGTGCTCATCGGCCGCCCGTTTGTTACCACCGTCTATGGCGGCGGGGAGGAGGGCGTGCAGCTCTACGTCCAGAAGCTCAAAGCCGAGCTTGCCGACACGATGCGCATGTGCGGCGCGCACTCGCTCGCGGAGATCAAGCGCTCCATGCTGTTCGGCTTCTGACGAGCATATATCACATAGTATAGCACTGTAAGAAAAGGCTGACAAGGGAAAAACAAAAGAAGGGGACGGCGAAATTGAGCCGTTCCTTTCTTGCTTTCTTTTGCTGTATATAATATTATTGAAAGCAGGAACAAAATTGCCGCGCTGAACGTCTGAGAAAATATAGAGCCCCTTCTAAACCGTTTGATTTGGAGGAAAGTGCAATGAAAAAGGCAACGAGCTGTATCTGGCTCATCACACTGACAGCGCTGGCGCTACTTTCTCTCGGCGGCTGCGCGCAGGAAAAAGAGGAGAATACCGAAGAAAACGACCCGCAGGCGCGGGAGGCGATCCTGCAATGCTGCGAGACGATCTTCGGCAGCACGGAGGAAACAGGCGCCTATCACATCCGCGTGACGGACGAGCGGGACGGCGGGCGCGTGGATGAATACGACTGCCCACGCGGTGCAGACGAGCAGGGCTATGGCAATTCGCCTGTATATGCGCTGAGTGAACCGTCGATGTACGGCGACGAGCCGTGGTATGCGGCGGTAGAGCAGGATTGGGACGATTGCCGCAATGGGATCGTTGCGGAGATTTCTTATGGGGAAGATGCGATCGCGTTCATTCCGCCCTGGGGAGCAATGAAACCGGATGCAGAGTACGAGCATCCGGGCGGCAATGTGCTGCGGCTGACGCGAAACGGCGAGACTACCTATTATAAAAGCAGTACGACGCACGCGGCGCAGCTCCTGTTCGGCTATGCGCAGGACGCGGTGATGAAAGAACTATATGACCTGCACGTTCCTGGTACGGAGACGGACTACGAGAATATCGCAAACGAGTTCTGTGCGCAGTTCGCCGCCGGTCTGAACGCCGCGCCGCGCTGGTTCAGCGGGAAACCGGATGACGCGGCGGCAGCGGTGAAGGAGCGCGTGTTCGACGCGTATTACGGAACGGACTACCCGAATTTCTGCTTCGGCTTTGGCGTGATGATGCGCTTTGATGACCCGGAGTCCTCACAGCGCTATCAATGGGAGGCCGGCAGCGGCATGAACGAGCCGACGGGTGAAGGCAAGTACGGCGATTATTTCAGCTGGGGTATGGCTGCGGACGCATGCAGAGATGAAGCGGGAAACTGGTACGTTGCCGGTACATGGACGGGCGGCGGTGGAATCTGGCTGCCGTACATCGGCAGCAGTTGGGACTCCGCGCAGAACGATGCAACGGCGGCACAGCTCATAGACTGCTGGTTTTTGTCGGCGGGCGAGTCGCACGAGTGGCGGCTCCCCAATATGCTCTACGCCCGCCCGGGCGCAGAACTGCGCAAAGCGTTTGCCGCGCTCACACCCGAACAGGCGGCGGAACTGGAGACAGGTCTGCGCGCCGTATGGGACGATCCGCTGTATGCAGAGAGTTTTCCGGGCGGCTTTGACGCAAAGTGCAATGCAGACTGAAAAGCATTGATGCAGAAACAGACACCGGTGCTGTGGGAAAGCAACAGGAGAGGGTGGGAAGGCGGCCTCTCCTGTTGTTCGTTTCTTGCTGCCTCAAAAGGAATTTGAAGAAAAAACGAAAAGTTTGGAAAAAACTGTTGACAAACGCTGACCCACGTGCTAAGATAACACCTGTTCCGCGAATGGA
>ERZ826051.628-NODE-628-length-39052-cov-4.572172_pt1 | contig 39052 bp, 40 predicted proteins | sample MGYA00519928_ERZ826051 | MGnify/ENA primary metagenome ERZ826051 (study PRJEB31778, sample SAMEA3449219) | human gut metagenome | biome: human gut; feature: human-associated habitat; material: faeces | place: United Kingdom | collected 2010/2012 ...
GGAGCCGATGGCAGAACGCGTTGCTTTCTTCCGGCGGGAGCAGCTTGCGCAGCTGCATTTCCACTTTATAGGGATCCTTGCTGTCGGTCAGGCCGAGCCGCCCGGAGATGCGGATGCAGTGGGTATCGGCTACCACAGCGGGCTTGCCGAAGATGTCGCCGCAAACCAGATTGGCGGTTTTCCGGCCGACGCCCGGCAGCTTGGTCAGCTCCTCTACCGTGTCCGGTATGACCCCGCCGTATTCGTCGCGCAGCATTTTGGCCATTGCCACAATATCCCGCGCTTTGGTTTTATACAGGCCGCAGGAATGGATGATTTCCCCGACCTCCTCGGGATCGGCCTGCGCAAACGCCTCAAGAGAAGGATAACGGCTGAACAGGGCAGGAGTGACCAGATTAACTCGGGCATCGGTGCACTGCGCGGACAGGCGCGTCGCGATCAGCAGCTGCAGCGCATCGGTATAGGTGAGCGAACAGATGGCGTCGGGATAGCGTTTTTTCAGGCAGTCGACAGCCTGCAGGGCAATATCCTTTTTCTTCATGACTTTTCCCATCCTTTATGGCAGAGCGTGAATCTCCTGTACATAAATTGTTTTGGTATAAAGTCAGTTTAACATGAAGCGCATATCCTGTCAAACGCTGACGACGGACAAAAAATACCCATTGACCGGCAATGCCGCGCGGGGCAAAGTCTGGTAATCCCCCGCATAAACGTGTATACGGATTTTGGAAGAAGAAAAACCGGCGTCCACACATCGCCGCTCATGCGGGGCATGGACGCTGGTTTGTATTTTTCCTTCAACAGCAGCGGTTATGCACGCTGCTTTACGGGGCTCAAAGAGGCATCCTCCTGTTTGTCCGGCGGCGTGGTTTTCAGCGTCCGCAGAAATGCCGCAGTCAGTGCCGCCGCCACAATCACAGCGATAAAATCCGCAATCGGGGCAGCAAATAAAATACCTTCAATGCCAAAGAATTTCGGCAGAATAAGAATAAGCGGGATAAAGCAGACAATATCCCGTATCAGAGAAGAGAGGACGGCCTGCACCGGCTTGCCGACAGCCTGAAAGAAAATAGAGGTCATTTTTAGGATACACGTAAAGGTGACGAGCGAAAGGAATATTCGGAAGGTCTTTTCGGCAAAGATCCAATAATCCTCGGGATTCGGGATATTTGTGGGTGTTCCAAAAATGCCGGCAACCGCCTGCGGCGCCAGCTCAAACAGCAAGGTGGAAATGCCGCCGATTACAACCGTGCATAAAAGAATGGATATATAGAGTTTTTTTACCCTGCCGTAATTCTTTGCCCCCATGTTATAGCCGATAATCGGCTGGCAGCCCAAAACAATGCCTACGACCAAATTGATGACAACGGTGAACACCTTGCTCTCGATTCCGATAATGGCAATCGGAATATCGATGCCATACGGGGATATTGCACCGTATTTGGCCAGCATAATATTGCAGACCAGGGAAATAACAACGATCGTCATCTGTGTGATGAAAGAAGACGTGCCGAGCTTCAGAGCGCCGGCAAACGCATGAAAATCGGGAATAAAGCTTTTCTTGGTGAGCCTGAAGGTTTTGGTGCGGAAAAAGTAGAGAAAACTAATCACAAAGGAAACGAACTGCCCGATAACCGTAGCGAGAGCAGCGCCTTTCATGCCCCAATGCCGGCCAAAAATAAACAGGGGATCCAAGAGAATATTGGTTATGGCGCCAAGCAGCATGGAAGTCATGGACCAGGCAGGGCTGCCGTCTGCGCGGATGACCGCGTTCATCATATTGGACAGCATATACACGGGGAAAAATGCCAAAATGATATGGAAATACTCGACGGCCATGCCAATGCTGTTTTCTGACGCACCGAACAGGGTCAAAAGCGGCGTTTTCAGCGGGAAAAATATTGCCATCAGCACGACGCTCGTCAAAAGGGTAATCATCATTCCTGTCCCGATTGCCTTGTGGGCGGACTGCGTATCCTTTTTTCCCTGACATATGTTCAAATAGGCGGCGCAGCCGTCGCCGAAGCACCAGGCAAAGGCCTGGGCGATAATAAAGATCGGAAAGACAACGCCTGTTGCCGCATTTCCGAGTGCACTCAATTCACTGTTGCCGATAAAAATCTGGTCAACAATATTGTAGAGTGCGCTTACCAATAGGGAGAGTACGCAGGGGATGGAAAATTTCAGCATGAGTTTGGCGATATTTTCCTTTCCCAAAAATTGACTGGTTTCCGACTGGTTCATAAAGTCCTCCTTGAAATGGTATTTTTGGAGTCTTTATCAGAGAAAAAGCTGCCTGAAAACTGCGAAGAACAAAAAAAGAGCGCAGAATCGTCGTGATTCTACGCTCTTTAAGCTGTTCGACGGGAACAGTATAGCACAAAACAGGAAAATGTCAAGCCGTGTGCTTGCCTTTTTCGGCCGGGGACATGTGAGAGCGGGAGGGCCGTGTGCCGTACAGCAAAGGGGGATTTCTCTTCTGGCCCCACCGATTTAATCTGCAAAACGGATAAGGTAAAGGCGGATACAGTCTGCCTGTACCCGCCTTTATCGGGAACCTTACTTTCTCAGCTGAAAGGATTTGCAGTCGGTGCACTGATCCATCGTCGGGTTGCTCTCGTGGGTTCCCACGGTGATGCAGTCGAGCGCGCAGTAATTCTGGCTCTGGCAGTGGTTCACGCACTGCTGCACGGTGCATTTGATGCAATGGTTCGCATGACAGGTATCCATATTTTTCGTCCCTCCGTATCCTCTTAATCAGCGGACAGTCCTGCCGTCCGCTTGTCTTAGTATTCGCCGCCGGACCGGCGTCATTCCCGGTAAGCCTTGGAGAAATACGAAAAGTTTGACAAAATTACAGGGGAGGTTATGACGGGACACCTTTCCGCCGGGCGCAACAGCGGCATCCCGGCATGCCGCTGTGCCGGGGGAGAAAGCAGCGCCTGCCGGCGTTTTCGTCTCCGGCGGGCGTCAACCCGCCTTCCTGAAAAAAGATAAACGGCTTGCGTCCTTTGATATTTTGGCGATTTTCGTGCGGTTTATATCCGGCCTGCCCAACCCGGCGACCCGCGGATATTGCCGTAAGGCTCCTTTTGGCGGCTTCTGCGTGTTCGGCGGCGCCCTGCCGGTCAGGGCACATGACGAGCTGCTGGCGCAGGACGGCTTTTATGCGAAGCTTTACAACAGCCAGTTTGCCGCAAAGGCGCTGGCTGCGGAGGAAGACTTTCGCGTGGACAACGTATAATTCTTCTTTTTTCACCATATAGCTGATAGCGAGGAAAGGGCGTGATCGGCTGTATGGTGATTGTTTTGCGCAAAAAACTTCTGGCGGGTATCGCGTTGTGTGTGGCGGCGGTGATTGCGATTCCGCTGCTTTGCTTCGGGCTGTCTGATCAGGCGCAGCCCGCAGCGGCGGCCAATACGAACTGGGGACTGAGTTTTCCGGAAAACGGCAAAACGCCCCGCGGCAATGCGACGGTGGATTTCCTGAAACAATACGATGCCTATTACTGCGGCAGCAGCGACGAAAAGGTGATATACCTCACCTTTGATGCCGGGTATGAAAATGGGTATACCGCCTCGATTCTGGATACCCTCAAGAAGCATAATGCGCCGGCGGCCTTTTTCGTCGTAGGCAATTATATCAGTACCAGCCCGGAGCTGGTAAAGCGTATGGCGGACGAGGGGCACATCGTGGGAAACCATACCTATCATCATCCCGATATGTCCAAAATTGGCGACTTGGATTCCTTCCGGGAGGAAATCGAATCGCTGGAGGCGCTGTACCGGGAAACGACCGGCGGGGATATGCCGAAATTTTACCGTCCGCCGCAGGGAAAATACAGCGAGCAGAATCTGAAGCTCGCACAGCAGCTGGGCTACCAAACGGTTTTCTGGAGCCTTGCCTATGTGGACTGGTATGTGGATAATCAGCCGACAAAAGAGCAGGCGTTTGCCAAACTGCTGCCGCGCATTCATCCGGGAGCGGTGGTTCTGCTGCACAGCACGTCAAAGACCAATGCGGAGATTCTTGATGAGCTGCTGACCAAGTGGGAGGAAGAGGGCTATTCCTTCGCGCCGCTGACCGACTTGTGTGCTTAAAAGCGTGGAAAAGGGAGAAACTCGGATAGAGTTTCTCCCTTTTGTGCTGTCTAACCAAGAGAAAAAAGGCGCAGCAATACGCTTTGAGCGTTATGCAGATTGATTTTATCGAATCAGGTGTGGTATAGTTAACAACATAAAAGACAGGCAATAAAATTAAAGACGTCGGAGGGAAAGGCTTATGCAGACGGTACTGACGAATGCGCAGCTGACGGTTACAGCGGACACCCGCGGTGGGGAACTCCACGCTATTGATACGGCGGACGGTTCGCTCTCGTATCTTTGGAACGCGGATCCGGCGTACTGGGGCTATCACGCGCCTACGCTGTTCCCATTCATCGGTGCGCTGCGGGGTGACCGGGCGCAGTCGGCAGCCGGGGAGATCCATTTGCCCAAGCATGGACTGGCCCGCACGGCGGAATGGGCGCTGGAGGCCGGAGACAAGCAGTCGGTCACCTTCCGGCTGGATGCGGACGAGCATACGCGTGCCGGTTATCCGTACGATTTCTCCCTGCAGGTGTGCTACCGGCTATACGGTGCATGCGTGACGGCTGAGTATACGGTGAGCAATAACGGCGACAGCGTTATGCCCTACTGTCTGGGAGGGCATCCGGCCTTCCGGGTGCCGCTCGAAAAAGGGGAAAATTTTGCGGATTACCGCATAACCTTTGCCCAGCCAGAAACGGCGGACTGCCCGCAGGTAAATATGCAGACGGGCCTTATCCGGGACGGAAAGCGCAACCGGTTTCTGACGGATGCGGACACCTTTGCCCTCAATCACGTGTTGTTCCGCGGGGATGCGCTGGTGTTTGACCAACTCAAATCCCGCAGTGTAAAGCTGTATTCGGCGAACAGCGGGCACGGCGTGCAGATGGATTTCGGCGGGATGGACTATTTTGCTATTTGGTCTCCAATGGACGATGCGCCGTTTGTCTGTCTGGAGCCGTGGACCGGTACAGCCACGCTGGAAAGTGAAGACGATGTGTTTGAACATAAGCAGGGCGTTTCTCTGCTGGCGCCCGGCCAGCAGGCGCGGCACGTGTTTTCGATAACGGTATTCTGAATTGTTTCAAGGAGTTTTTTTGGATGAAAGCGGTTATTTTCGATCTCGACGGCACCCTTGTCAATACCATTGACGATCTGGCGGCCGCCACGAATCAGGCGCTGGAAATGCATGGCTATCCGGCGAAGCCTCTGGCGGATTTTCCGCTGATGGTCGGCAACGGCATCCGCAAGCTGCTGGAACGCGCGCTGGGCGAGGCCTGCACGCCGGACGTGCTCGATGCGGTACAGCGCGATTTTCTGGAGATATACGACCAAAACTGCATGAACCTTTCCGCCCCGTATACCGGGATGGAGGAAGTTGTCCAGCGGTTGAAAACAGATGGCTGGCGGCTGATGGTGGTTACCAACAAGCCGCAGGCACAGGCGGAAAAGATTGCCCGACGCTATTTCGGGGATGATACGTTTGTGTCGATTTACGGCAATCTGGAGGGGCGCCCTGCCAAGCCGGATCCGCTGACCGCACATATGGCGATGAAGGATGCCGGCAGTACGGCGGAGGAAACCTGGTTTGTCGGTGACTCCAATGTCGATGTACAGACGGCGCACAATGCCGGCCTGCGCTGCATCGGCGCTGTATGGGGATTCCGTGGAGAGAACGAGCTGAAAAAGGCGGGGGCGGAGATCCTGGTCCGCACACCGCAGGACATCCTGCAGGCAATAGGCGGAAAATAAAGAATTATGTATTGATTATTTAACGCCTTTATTGTATAATTATACGCGCAAATTGAAAGTGATGGAGGAGACAACATGAAAAAGGTGACAAAGGTTTTGGCCGTGCTCTGCGCACTGGCCATGCTGCTGGTGGTTGCGGGCTGCTCCCGTGACGAGGACGGTGACAATACCAGCAAGAACAGCAGCAAATCCGAGAGTCAGGGTGCCGATAAGGCCGACTACAATCTCATTACGGACGGCAAGCTGATTATGGGCACGAACGCGGAGTTCCCGCCGTTTGAGTATTTTGAGGGCGAAGAAGTAGTTGGTGTGGATGCTTCTCTGATGAAGGAAGTCGCGAAGCGCCTGGGTCTGACCCTCGAAATCAAAAACATGGAATTCGACTCTCTGGGCGCGGCGCTGGACGGCAACCAGATCGATCTGATTGCTGCCGGCCTGACGGTAGACGCCACCCGTTTGGAGACGATGGACTTCACCGAGGGGTATTACGATGCCAGCCAGACGATTATCGTCAAGGCGGACAGCGCGATCAAAACAAAGGACGATTTGAAGGGCAAGAAGATCGGCGTGCAGCAGGGAACCACCGGTGAAAAAGAGGCGAAGGCCCTCTCTCCGGACGGTGTAAGCTCGCTGGCCAATGGTGCGCTGGCGGTGGAAGCGCTGCTGAGTGACAAGGTGGACGCGGTCATTATCGACAATAACCCCGCCATTGCGTACAAGACCCAGCACGGTGATGCCATCACCCTGATCGAAGGACAGTTTGAAGACGAAGAGTATGCGGTTGCGGTCAAGAAGGGCAACAAGGCACTGCTGGAGGCCGTCGACAAGGCGCTGGCGGATATGAAGGAAGACGGCACCTTTGATAAGCTGGTCGGACAGTTTATTAAATAAGACAACGGATTTGGATAAAACGCCGGCGGTGCATAGCGGCCGGCGTTTTATTTTCCCATCCGGGGAGGGATGAGATTGGACGCTATCGTCAACTGGTTTTACGGGATCGTCAAGGGATTTTCCGATGGTATCTTTCTGACGCTGATTGCTGACGACCGCTATCAGGTGCTGCTCAAGGGACTTGGGCGGTCGCTGCTCCTTACGGCGCTGGCGGCGGTGATCGGCGTTGTGATCGGCTTGCTTCTGGCTGTCGCCAAGCTGCAGGACGTGAATAACCTGCAGGGTAACCGCTTTGTCGTCGGTCTGCGCCGGTGGCTGGCCGGATTCGCCAATGGCTACATATCGGTGGTGCGCGGAACGCCGGCGGTGGTGCAGCTGCTGGTGATCTATTTCATCATCTTCGGCAGGGTGTTCAAGGGGGTTCCGCTGCCGGACTGGGTGATTGCCAGTATCGCCTTCGGCATCAATTCGGCTGCGTATGTGGCGGAGATCATCCGCGCCGGCATTATGGCGGTCGACCGCGGCCAGTCGGAAGCGGGACGCTCGCTGGGGCTGTCTTCGACCCAGACGATGTCGCTGATCGTGATCCCGCAGGCGGTGAAGAATGTGCTGCCGGCACTCGGCAATGAATTTATCGTCCTGCTCAAGGAAACTTCGGTTGCCGGCTACATCGGTCTGATGGACCTGACCAAGGGGGCGCAGTCGATCGGCAGCACGACCTACAACTATATTGTGCCGCTGCTGTGCGCTGCCTATATCTACTTCCTGATGACGACGGTGCTTTCCACCGGGATCAGCGCCTTGGAAAGGTGGATGCATAAGAGTGATTGACGTACAGAATCTTCACAAATATTTCGGCGAGCTTGAAGTGCTCAAGGGAGTAACTACCCATATCAGCCGCGGCGAATGCGTATGTGTGATCGGACCTTCCGGCGGCGGCAAATCCACCTTTCTGCGCTGCATCAACCTGCTGGAGATGCCGACCAAGGGGGATATCGTCATCGAGGGCGTTTCCGCCATGCATAATCTCAAGCAGATCGATAAGCTGCGTCAGAAAGTGGGAATGGTGTTTCAGCAGTTTAACCTGTTTCCGCATAAAACCGTTCTGGACAATATCACACTCGCGCCGGTGAAGCTGAAAAAGATGAATGCCGAGCAGGCGCACGACAAGGCCATCGGCCTGCTGCGGCAGGTGGGGCTTGAGGATAAGGCAAATCAGTATCCCAACCGGCTTTCCGGTGGGCAGAAGCAGCGCGTGGCCATCGCGCGTGCACTGGCGATGGAGCCGGATGTGCTGCTGTTTGACGAACCGACCTCGGCACTCGACCCCGAAATGGTGGGCGAGGTGCTGGAGGTTATGAAGGGCCTGGCGGAGAATCACGCCACTATGGTGGTGGTTACGCACGAGATGGGATTTGCCCGCGAAGTGGGGGACCGGATTCTGTTTATGGACGGCGGCGTAATCAGCGAAGATGCTGCGCCGGAGGAGCTGTTCAGTCACCCGAAGGGTGAACGGACCAAAGAATTCCTTTCCAAGGTATTGAAATAGGAGGCGGAAGAGTTGGAGGTTGCAAGAGCAATTTATATCGCAATGGCGCTGGTATCCATCGTTCCGCTGATTCTGTTCAATATCCGGCGGATTTGGGTGCGCAGGCCGCCGGAACCGATGAAATTCAAACCGGTGCGCTTCACAGTGATTCTGCTGATCTGTGTGGGTCTGGGCGGCTTTTTGTTTGCCGGCTATCAGGTGACGTTGCATACCCGCTATGAAATCGCGACCGAACGGGCAGCGGCGCAGCATGCACAGGTGCTGGCAGGAAAAAGCACAATGGAGGATTTCCGGCAGTTTATTCTGGACAACGGTACCGGTGAGGTGGCAGACAGTTTTGACAAGACAGCTTTCCCGGCCATTGAAAACGCGTCGCATATCCGTTTCCAGATCAGCAAACAGTGTGTGTCCCGTTTTTGGAAAGATAAGGAAGGTTTTGAACAGGCCGAGCTGGACAGCGATGACAATCCGATTTATGTGATGTATCGGATGGAAGCGGACGGCGAGCAGTTCTATATTGCCATGCGGCTGCGCCGGATCGAGGACAACTGGAAGTACGAATGGATCGGCAACGCCACAGATAAGCAGATCAGCACCATCGAAATGCCTACCGTAGACAACGGAAAATGGTTTACGGTAAAGTGAGGGGGATTAAAAATGCGCATTTTGTTTCAGGGCGACAGCATCACGGACGCCGGGCGGGATTACAGCGATTATCACGAGCTGGGGCAGGGATACCCGAAATATGCGGCGGAATTGATTCGCGACCGTTTCGATGACCCCAAAAACGGAACGATTGAGTTTATCAATCTGGGCATCAGCGGGCATCGTACGCGGGATCTGCGGGCCAGATGGCAGAAGGACTGCATCGATCTGCAGCCGGATATTGTTTCGATCATGATCGGTATCAATGACACTTGGCGGGCGTTTGATTCAAACGATCCGACTCCGGTGGAGGAGTTCGAGGATAACTACCGTTATCTGCTCAGTGAGATCAAGGCGCATACGAATGCCAAAATCCTGCTTCTGGAGCCGTATGTCCTGCCGGATGTACCGGCAAAGGATGCCTGGCGCGCGGATCTCGACCCGAAAATTCAGGCGGTGCGGCGGCTGGCACGGGAATTTGCGGACGCTTATATTCCCACCGACGGGCTGTTTGCCGCGGCCTGCGTTCAGCAGGAACCTTCGCACTGGTCGGGCGATGGGGTGCATCCCAACGAAAATGGCAGCCGGTTTATCGCGGCGTATTACGCCAAAGCGGTTGCCGCGCTGATCGAGGATTGAAGAATGCATAAAAATCCAGGCGGCTGTCCTTTCGTGGACAGCCGCCTGAATTTTTATGTCAGCGATAATTATCCCAGGATAAGCATGGCGTCACCGAAACTGTAAAAGCGGTAGTTTTCCTCTACCGCATGGCGGTACGCCTTCATCGTGTTTTCGTAGCCGGCAAAGGCGCTGACCAGCATAATCAGCGTGCTCTCCGGAAGATGAAAATTGGTCAGCAGTCCGTCAAGCACCTGAAACCGATAACCGGGATAAATAAAAATATCCGTCCATCCCTCGGCCGGCTGTATTCTGCCGTCGGTCATGCCCACGCTTTCAAGCGTGCGGCAGCTAGTGGTTCCCACAGCGATAACCCGACCGCCGCGCTGTTTGGTGTCGTTAATCAGCGCGGCCGTTTCGGCGGACAGCTCGTAGTGTTCGGCGTGCATCTTATGCTCCAGAATATTGTCGGCCTTTACCGGGCGGAAGGTGCCCAATCCCACGTGCAGCGTGACAAAACCGATGCCGACCCCGGCAGCCTTTACCTTTTCCAGCATTTCGGGGGTAAAGTGCAGTCCCGCCGTCGGCGCGGCCGCCGAGCCGAGTTCCCGGGAATAAACGGTCTGATAACGTTCCTTGTTTTCCAGCTGATGGGTAATATAATGCGGCAGCGGCATTTGTCCGAGCTGTTCCAGAAGTGGGTAGAAACTCCCCGCGTAGCGGAAGCGGACCAGGCGGTTGCCGTCATTGATCACATCCAGAACATCCGCCTCGAGCAGGCCGCCGCCGAACACCAGCGTATCGCCCGGGCGCGCCTTTCGTCCCGGACCGGCAAGCACTTCCCATTCGTCCGTTCCTTTGTGGGTCAGCAGAAGCAGTTCGACTGCGGCGCCGGTGCCCTTGCGATGTCCATAGAGACGGGCCGGCAGAACACGACTGTCGTTGAGGATGAGGCAGTCACCCGGCCGGAGAAAATCCGTTAAATCGTAAAAATGCTTGTCCGTTAAGCTGCCGGATGACCGGTCCAGCACCAGCATGCGTGAATGATCGCGCGGTTCAATGGGCTCCTGCGCGATGCGTTCCGGCGGCAGTTCGTAGAAATAGTCGTGGCGGTTCATCAGATCCATGAAAATTCAGGCCTTTCGTTGTGAAATCTGTCAAAATATAGCGGATGGAATACGCTGTATTTTCAATTGACAATCGTTTATCCGGATGCTACAATGAGAAGCAAATGAATATAGTGGAATAGAGGCGCGCCAGTTCATCAGTATGCCGTGTGAGACACCGGAGTCCATGACCGCGGCGGAAAGGGGACGGCGCCGAAGAAGGGGTTCGCCGGACGATCCTTATTCTGGCTTCACGGTTAACAGCCGTGTGGCTGTCATCGGTATGATGGAGCGCTATTCACTCTGCACGGCAGTGGAAGCTGTGTCAGCGTTAATGCCTCTATTATATGTCCATGACAGCCGGTTTTCAACCGGTTTTTTTGTTATTTAAGAAAGGATTGAAGAAAATGAAACGGTACAAAGTCGGTATTATCGGCGGCACAGGCATGGTCGGGCAGCGTTTCGCGCTGCTGCTGGCGGATCATCCGTGGTTTGAGGTCAAGGCGATCGCGGCCAGCCCGCGCTCTGCCGGGAAGACCTACGAGGAAGCGGTGAAGGACCGCTGGGCGATGACCTCGCCCATTCCGGAAAAGCTCAAAAATATTGTGGTGAAGGACGCTGCGGACGTGCAGGGCGTTGCCGGCGAAGTGGATTTTGTTTTCTGCGCGGTGGATATGCCCAAAGCGGAGATCCGCGCGCTCGAGGAGGCTTATGCGAAGGCGGAGTGCCCGGTCGTTTCCAACAACAGCGCCAACCGTACAACGCCGGACGTGCCGATGGTTATCCCGGAGCTCAATCCGGAACATATACAGATCATTTCGGCGCAGCGCACTCGCCTGGGCACCAAGCGCGGCTTTATCGCCGTGAAATCGAACTGCTCTCTGCAGAGCTATGTTCCGGCGCTGTTTCCGCTGTCCTCTTATGGGATTACTAAAGTGCTCGTGTGCACCTATCAGGCGATTTCCGGTGCCGGTAAGACGTTTGAGCGCTGGCCGGAGATGGTGGACAACATGATTCCCTATATTGGCGGGGAAGAGCAGAAGTCCGAGCAGGAGCCGCTGAAAATCTGGGGACACATCGAAGGCGGTGAAATTGTTCCCGCCTCTTCGCCGGCCTTTACCGCGCAGTGCCTGCGTGTTCCGGTAAGCAATGGCCACTTTGCTGCCGTTTTCTGCAGCTTTGAACACAAACCCTCCAAGGAGGATATACTGGAGAAGTGGCAGAATTTCCGCGGACGTCCGCAGGAGCTGCAGCTGCCCAGTGCCCCTAAGCAGTTCCTGCACTACTTCCCGCAGGACGACATGCCGCAGACCCGGCTGCACCGCGATCTCGAGGGCGGCATGGCGATCTCGCTCGGTCGGCTGCGTGAGGATACCCAGTACGATTACAAGTTTGTGGGCCTTTCCCACAATACGCTGCGCGGTGCCGCCGGCGGTGCTGTCCTTCTGGCGGAGCTCCTGTGCGCGGAAGGCTATATGGAATGATCCTTGACCCATGTGATTTACAGGAAAGGATAGAGATGTCATGAAGAAAGAAACGATTTTTACCGGCGCCGGCGTTGCCATTATTACGCCGATGCATGCAGACGGCAGCGTCAATTATGAGAAGTACCGCGAGCTTGTGGAATGGCAGATTCAAAACGGTACCGATGCCATCATCACCTGCGGCACGACCGGTGAATCCTCGACGCTGACCCATGAAGAACATATTCTGGTTATGAAGGCCGCAGTGGAACAGGCTGCCGGCCGCGTGCCGGTGATTGCCGGCACCGGGTCGAACGACACGGCCTACGGTATTGAGCTTTCGCGGGAAGCCAAAAACCTCGGTGCTGATGCGCTGCTGCTGGTGACACCCTATTACAACAAGGCGTCCCAGAAGGGGCTCGTTATTCACTATAATCAGATTGCAGAAGCGGCCAAAATGCCGATCATTCTGTATAACGTGCCTTCGCGCACCGGCGTGGAGATCAAGCCATCGACGATTGCCGAGCTGGCGCAGAATCCCTATATTGTCGGCGTGAAGCAGGCTAACGGCAACATTTCCTCGGTTGCGCAGATTGCCGAGTTGTGTGATATCGACATCTACTCCGGCAACGACGATCAGATCGTGCCGATCCTGTCTCTGGGCGGCAAGGGCGTGATTTCGGTGCTGTCCAATATCCTGCCTCAGCAGACGCACGATATCGTGGCCAAATGGTTCGCGGGGGATCCGGCGGGCAGTCTGGCGCTTCAGCTGAAGTGGCTGGAGGTATGCAACGCCCTGTTCTCGGATGTCAACCCGATTCCGGTCAAGGAAGCGATGAACCTGATGGGGATGGAGGTCGGCGAATGCCGTCTGCCGCTGTGCGGGATGACCGATGCTGGCCGTGAGGCGCTGGCGGCGGTGCTGAAAAAGCACGGCCTTATGCAGTAAGGGCAACAGGATGTGGAAAAGAAAGGACGTGCCGAAATGGTTCGTTTGATTCTCAGCGGCTGTAACGGAAAAATGGGCCGCGTGATTACGGCTTGTGTAGCCGAGCGGTGTGACTGCAAAATTGTGGCGGGATTTGACATCAATACCGAAAGCCACGCCGGTTATCCGGTATACGCCAATCCGGCTAACTGCATGATGGAAGCGGATGTGATCATCGATTTTTCCCATCCCTCTGCGCTGGATGGTGTGCTTGCGTTTGCGAAAGACCGCCGGCTGCCGGTGGTGATCGCCACCACGGGTCTGTCGGATGAGCAGATTCAGAAGGTCCGGGCGGCGGCCGGCGATGTTGCTGTGTTTTTCAGCGGCAACATGTCGCTTGGCATCAATCTGCTTATGGAGTTGGCCCGCAAGGCGGCCGCCGTACTCGGCGGGGATTTTGATGTGGAAATTATCGAGAAGCATCACAATCAGAAGCTGGATGCCCCGTCCGGTACGGCGCTGATGCTGGCGGATGCGGTTTCTCAGGGGCTTTCGTACACGCCTCATTATGTATTTGAGCGGCACTCGGTTCGCCAGAAGCGGGATAAAGCGGAGATCGGGATATCCTCTGTGCGCGGCGGCACCATCGTGGGCGAGCATGAAATCCTGTTTGCCGGCCACGATGAGCTGATCACCCTTTCTCACACGGCGCTGTCCAAGGAAATTTTCGCTGTCGGCGCGATTAATGCCGCGCTGTTTCTCATCGGCCGCGAACCCGGCATGTACTGCATGGCGGATCTGGTCGATGCGGCGAAATAAAAATATATGCCTGTACACAAAGCCCCGGCGGGATTTCCCGCCGGGGCTTCTGCTGTTGGTATGAATTCAGTCCGCTGTCCAGATCTCTTTTGCCATCCGGAATGCCGCCCACGCCTTGGGCCAGCCGCTGTAAAAGGCGAGCTGGGTGAGGACTTCGGCGATTTCCTCCCGGGTGATGCCGTTTTCCTTGGCCTTTTGGAGATGAAAGGACAGGGAGGAGTCCGGCACACCGCTGCTCATCAGCGCTGTCACCGTGATTAAGCTGCGGTCGCGAAGAGAAAGCTGCTTTTCCCGCGACCAGATTTCCCCAAACAGAACGTCATCGTTGAGTTCCGCAAATTTCGGTGCAAAATCGCCAAGTGCCTCTCTGCCGGCCGTCACTTTTTGCTGCGCCATTAAGAAAAACCTCCTTTTATGATTATGCAATGTTCCTGCCCATGTCGTAAGCCTGCCCAAGCAGATCCTCACGCGAAGCGATTTCACCGGCCTCGCTGACACCCACCGCACGCACCACGCCGGAAAGCTCCGCCTTTGGGAAACAGGCGATCCAGCCTTGAATACCGTTCACCGCACCGTCCACAGCGCTTTCCTCGTCCTCGGCAGCCGTCGCCAGAAGATAGACGCTGCGGAAGCGATAATCGGCGGTGTAAAGCGCATTCATCCGGTCGATCAGAGTTTTCATCTGGCCGCTCATTTCGTAATAATAGATCGGTGTGGCAAATACCACGATGTCGGCGTCTCTGACCTTCTCGGTAATCGCCTGCACGTCATCGGCAAGGACACATTTTCCGGTTTTCTGGCAGACAAGGCAGCCGATGCAGAAATGCATTTCTTTGTTCTTGAGCGAAATCCGTTCGACCGCATGCCCCGCGGCTTCTGCGCCGTCGGCGAAGGCTTCAGCCAGTTTTGCGGAATTGCTGTTATTGCGCAGACTGGTGGAAAGGACGACAATATTTTTCATACGTATTCCCTCATCTTATGTTTTTTATTTTTCTGGCCGGCACTCCGGCGACGACCGTACCCGGCTCCACGTCGCGGCTGACGACCGCGCCGGCAGCGACAATGGCGTTGTCACCAACCGTGACGTCGGGCAGAATGACCGCGCCGGCGCCGATCCATACGTTTTTTCCGATATGGATAGGCCGGGGATGCATATCCCGTCTTGCCGCGGGATTCGGATCATGATTCAAAGTGGCCAGTACCACATTGTGGCCGATCAGAGCGCCGTCGTCAATTGTAATGCCGCCCTGATCCTGAAATTTACAGCCCATGTTGATGAAAACCCGTTTGCCGACCGTAATGTTTTTTCCGCAGTCGGTATAAAAAGGCGGAAAAAGGCCGAAAGTTTCATCCACCTCCTTTCCGATGATGCGGGAAAAGATTTCCCGTACCTCTTCAGGCGTATGGTAGCGGCCATTCAGCTCCGCCGTGAGCTGCAGAGCCTGCTGAGCCAGCTTATGCATGTATTGGTGAACGGGCGAATCTGCCCGGACGGGCCGCTCGGAGCACATCTCCTGCTGAAATTCTATGTGATTCATCAGTGGTTCCTCAGCGATAGGCTTCACGGAAGATGCCGGCGCATTCCTCATCGGACATGGGGCAGGGATTGGCCAGAAAAAGTCCGCCCATGGTTTCCCGGGCGTTGACCGCCAGCGGCAGGAATTCATCGGGTGTGATGCCGTAATCGCTCATTTTCAGATCAGCCACGCCGCAGTCCTGCTGCAGACGCGTAAGCGCGGTGAGAAAATCCTCCGGTTTGTCGGCGTCCGGTATCCCCATAGCTCTGGCCATTTTGATAAACTGTTTGTCGCAGGCATGCTTCTGGATAAAGAAAGCATAGAAAGCCCGGGAAATCATGATCAGCCCCGCGCCGTGAGGCAGGCCGGGATGGAAAGCGCTCATCGCGTGCTCCATGGAATGCTCCGCGGTGGTGCTGGTCAGTTGCATCGTCATGCCGGCGATGGTGCTGCCGTAGGCGACATGCTCCCGGGCCTCGAGATCGTCGCCTTTGCACACCGCCTGCGGCAGATAGCGGGCGATGTGCTCGATGGCCGACAATGCCAGCGTTTCGCTCAGGAGGTTGACCCCTTTGCTGATCATGACCTCGGTGTTGTGAAACAGCGCGTCAAAGCCCTGATAGGCCGTATACATTGCCGGAACGGTTGCCATCAGCTCCGGATCCACGACCGAGAGGACGGGGCACAAATCGTCAGTGCCGCCGAAGCCGATTTTTTCCCGGGTATCTGGGTTGGAGATAACCCCCCAGCAGTTGATCTCCGAACCGGTGCCGGAAGTGGTGGCGATGGTCACCACCGGGAGCGGCTTATTGACCAGCGGCATACCCTTGCCGGTTCCGCCGACGACGTAATCCCACAAATCCCCCGGGTTAGCGGCCATTGCCGCGATGGCGGTCGAGGCATCCAGAACGGCGCCGCCGCCCAGTGCGACAAGGAAATCACAATGGTTTTCCCGCGCGAAGGCGGCGCCTTCCATGATGACAGATTTTACGGGATTCTCCATAATCCTGTCGAATACAGCGGCCGGTACTCCAGCCTGTTTGAGCTGCCCGAGCGTGCGGTCGAGTGCGCCGTTTGTCCGCACGGACTTCCCGCAGGAAATCAGCAGCAGCGCTTTTTTGCCCGGCATTTTCTGCTGTCCGAGTTCATTCAGTTTTCCGCGGCCAAAAAGCAGCTTGGTCGGGGTGAAAAAGGTAAAATTCATCATCCTGTCTTCCTCCTAAAATTTATTTTCCCGAATGCGGTAAAGCAGAAAGTCCAGACAGTCGATCTGCTCCTGGCTTTCGTGCAGACGTTCCAGAAGGGCGGCGCGGTAATGGCAGAGCGGCTTCAGCAGCTCTGCGGACGGCCTGGTCTCCGCGATTTTTATACATTCGCCTATCATCCGATCGTCACAGCCGGCGTCCTCGAGTGTCTGCTTAAGAAAGCGGATATCCGGTATCATTGTCCTTCCTCCTTGCTGCTGTCATTATAGCCGCGGAAAACAGAAATAACAAATACTTATTCTTTATCGATATACATAGTTGACAGGAATGGATATCATTCCGTATACTGAAGACATAAGAAAGGGGCTGGGAATATGGAACTGCGGGTGCTGCGCTATTTTTTGGCTGTGGCGCGAGAGGAAAACATCACGGCGGCGGCGGAGACGCTTCATGTGACCCAGCCGACCCTGTCCAAGCAGCTGATGGATCTGGAAGCGGAGCTGGGAAAAAAGCTCTTCATCCGGGGAAGGCGGAAAATCATCCTGACCGAGGAAGGGCAGTTTCTGCGCAAGCGCGCGCAGGAACTGATCGATCTGGCGGACAAGACTGAGGCTGCCTTTCAGGAGGAAGGGGAGATTGTCAGCGGGGATGTGTATATCGGCGGCGGGGAAACCGAGGGTATGCGGCATATCGCCAAGGCCGTACGCCGGCTGCAGGAAAGCTGTCCGAATATCCGTTTTCACTTATTCAGCGGAAACGGCGAAGACGTGGCCGAACGACTGGATAAGGGGCTGCTGGATTTCGGTCTGTTCGTCGGAGCGACGGAGCTGCGGAAATACGATTACTTGATGCTGCCGGATGTCGATATATGGGGGCTGCTCATGCGGCGGGATCATCCCTTGGCGGCACGTTCGCGGATTGCGCCGGAAGATCTCGGACAGATTCCTCTGCTGTGTTCTCGGCAAATGCTGATTCAGAACGAATTATCCGGCTGGCTGGGATACCCGCTGGAGCGGCTGAACATTGTAGGGACCTACAACCTGATTTACAATGCCTCCATTATGGTGGAGGAAGGGCTGGGCTGTGCGCTGAGCATCGACCGGCTCATCAATACCGCTGGAGACAGCCGGCTGTGCTTCCGGCCGTTTGAACCGGGCATTTCGGCCCCGCTTGCCGTAGCCTGGAAGAAGTACCAGGTGTTTTCCAAGGCGGCCGCCCGGTTCCTGGAGGCTTTGCAGCAGGAGATACGCGAAGAAGAAACCGCGGCGGAGTGAACGCGTCCCATAGGACTTTAGCAAAAAATTAACGGAAAAGATAAGAAAAACTTAAGAAAGGCCTTTTATACTGAAATACTGGTCTGTACTTTGCCGGGGGGCTGTGCAGAAAAATATGAGGAGGACGATATGAAACTGATCGTACAGAATGTGAAAAAGAAATTCAATCAGAAGGAAGTGCTCCGCGGGGCGAGCTTTACCTTTGAAAAGGGAAAGATTTATGGGCTGCTCGGGCGCAACGGTGCGGGAAAGACGACGCTGTTCAACTGCATCAATGAGGATATCCGGGCGGATGAGGGCAGCTTTTTCATCGAGGAAGATGGCCGGACCCGTCCGATTGCGGCTGAGGACATCGGTTATGTGCTCTCTACGCCGGTCGTGCCGGAGTTTTTGACCGGGCGGGAATTTTTAAAATTTTTCCTCGATATCAATAAGGCGAAAATTCCGTCTATGACGTCTATTGACGAGTATTTTGCTTTTATGAAGATAGAACCGGAGGACCGGGATAAGCTCCTGAAGGATTATTCGCACGGCATGAAGAATAAAATGCAGATGCTGGTCAACTTTATCGCCAATCCCGGCGTCCTGCTGCTCGACGAGCCGCTGACCTCCTTCGATGTGGTGGTGGCGGATGAAATGAAGCAGCTGTTCCGTCGGATCAAGCCCGACCATATCATTATCTTTTCCACGCATATCATGGAGCTAGCTCTGGATTTGTGCGATGAAATCGTGATCCTCAATGAGGGTGTGCTCGAAGAGATTGAACAGGAAAATCTCGACAATACGGCCTTTAAGGATAAAATCATCGCGGCGCTGCGGGGGGAAGAGGAATGCTGAACACTTTCGTTCTTTCCTTTCAGCTGCGTAACACTTATAAAACCAATAGCATTATTTATTCGCTCAAATCCATACCGCTTGTCCGCCGGATTCTGCCGGACGCCCTGTATGCCAGTCCGGGATTGAAGACTTTTGCCAACGTGATCAGCATCCTGATGGAAATTGCCGGGGTATTTCTCGGGAAATTGCTGTATCTGGTGTGTCTGATTTTTCCGGCCGCCGAAATGATGAGCGCCGCCAAGCCGGCGGCCTTCGTGCATATTTTCTTTTTTCTGACCATAACCGGCGGCCTGCTCAATACCCAGATTTTTAATCCCACCAAGGATAAGTATTACGCTATGTTCCTGATGCGTATGGATGCGCGAGAATATACGCTGGTGAACTACGGCTATTTTCTGCTGAAGATGGCGGTGGGCTTTCTGCCGTTTACGCTGTTGTTCGGCCTGCTAAGCGGGGTTAATGCAGCGGTTTGTGTGCTTATGCCGTTTTTTGTCTGCGGTGTGAAGCTGCTGTTCACGGCCGTTGCCCTCGCGCGCAGTCATCAGGGGGAACGGGTGCACAATGAAAATCTGCCCGCACCGGTGGTTTGGATCGGTGTCGTCGTCACGCTGGCGGCGGCGTATATTCCGCCGTTTTTCGGTTATGCGATGCCGGTATGGCTGTTTGCCATGCTCTGCATTCCCGTTTTGGCCGCGGGTGCCGCCGCAGCATGGTATGTTGTCCGGTTCCCGGCCTATCGCGCTGTGTATCGAATCCTGCTTTCCGGCACGCTTGCGATGAACCAGAACAGCGCCGCGCAGGCAGTGCAGCAAAGCTATCAGAAGAAGATCGAAGCCGATATATCGCTGACCAGCCGCCAGTCCGGCTATAAATACTTCAACGAGCTGTTTATGAAGCGTCATTCCCGGCTGCTGACCAAATCGGCAAAGAAAATCACGCTCATTCTGCTGGTGCTGCTGGCAGCCGCCGTGTTTGCCTGTCTGTTCGTGCCGCAGGCCAGAGCGCCGATGAACGAGTTGATGCTGACCTTTCTGCCGTATTTTCTGTTTGTGATGTATTTTGTCAACCGGGGGAGAACCATTACTCAGGCGATGTTCATCAATTGCGATCACAGCATGCTGACCTATCGCTTTTACCGGCAGCCGAAGGCTATTCTGGCGCTGTTTGCCGAACGGCTGAAATATATCGCCGCGATCAACCTTATGCCCGCGACGGTTATCGCGGTGGGGCTTCCGTTGCTGCTGTTCCTTTCCGGCGGTACCGATCAGATCCTCAATTATGTACTGCTGTTTGTATCCATACTGGCCATGTCGGTGTTCTTTTCGGTGCATACGCTGGTAATGTACTATCTGCTTCAGCCGTACAATATCCATATGGAATCCAAAAATGCCACCTATGGGATTGTCAACTACATCACCTATCTGATATGCTACATCGCCATCGGCAAGGAGGTTCCCACGCTGGTGTTCGGTATCGGCATCACGGCGTTTTGCCTGCTGTATGTGCTGGTGGCACTGCTGCTGGCGTACCGTCTGGCACCTAAGACCTTCCGGCTGCGCAGTTGAAAACCATTCAGTAAAGCGACCGCTGTATAAAAAATACGGCGGTCGTTTTTATAGTTGTATTGACAATACTGTGTGATATACAGTATAATGTTGTCAGGAGGCGATGCGGCGTTGGACGAAAAAAACGAATTGCTGCTCAATTTTATTCTGGAGCTGCGAAGAGGTACGCTGGTGCTGAGTGTTCTCAGCCGGATGGCAGAACCGAAATACGGCTATGCCCTGGTACAGAGCCTGGAAAAAGAGGGCATGCGTATTGACGCCAACACGCTGTATCCGCTGCTGCGCCGTCTGGAAAAGCAGGGACTGCTGGAAAGCGTGTGGGAAACCGGGGGTGCCAAGCCACGCAAGTATTATCGGCGGACGGCGCTTGGTGAAGAGATCTACACCGCACTGTGTGAACAATGGCATCAGATGACGCAAAGTATGGATGCTCTGCTCGGAGAGGAGGAACAATGGGGATGACGGAACAGGAACGCGAATGGATGGAGCGCTATATTTATCAGGTGACCCGGCGGCTGCCCAAGGCACAGCGCGGCGAAACGGCAATGGAGCTGCGGGAACTCATCGGCGATATGGCGGAGGAAAAAGGTTCGGTGGAAGCGGCACTGACAGCGTTGGGCGATCCGGCGGTATTTGCCGGACAGTACCGCGGCGACAGCCGCTGTCTGATCGGGCCGGAATACTACGACCAGTATGTCTGGCTGCTTAAAATCGTATTGAGCTGTGTTCTGTTTGGGGTTCTGGTGGCTTCGGTAGTCAGCGGTGTATTAGAAATTCAAGGTGCCGGTTTTTCGGTGCTCGTGGACACACTGGTGAAGATAATGGTAAATGCGGTCGGCAATACCGTAATTTCCTGTCTGGGTGCTTTCGGCGGGCTTACGCTGGTTTTTGCCGTGATGGAGCGGCTCAACAGCAAAGAGGCGCTCAGGCAAGCGGCTTGTACCGACCGGCAGAAATTTGCCGCAGGCGATACGATGGTTTGGACTCCCGGAAAGCTGCCGCCGATTCCGGAAAAAAAGGCGGTGATAAGCCGCGGGGATAGTGCGGTCGGACTGGTTTTCATTCTTCTTCTGGCGTTGCTGCTCCTTTTCTGGCCGCAGCTCTTTTCCGTGTTTTTTAAGGACGGCGACAGCATCGTTTCGGTTCCCGTGTTCAACCTGGCGCAGTGGGACAAAATTCTGCCGGTGCTGTTAATCAGCCTTGCTGCCGGATTTGCCGATGAAATGTTGCGGCTGATCCGGGGCGTTTACTGCCGTGCGGTGATGGTCAGCAATATCCTCTGCAGCATCCTGCAAATTGTTTGTACAGTGGTGCTTTTCAGGGGACTGACCTTCTGGAATGTTGAGTTTGTTGCCGAGATTCAGGCACATGCTCCAGAAGATTTTCCGCTTGGAGACTGGTTGTGCGCATATTGGGATGCCGGCCTGCTGTCTAACATGATTTTGCTGCTGCTCATTGCCGTTACCCTGCTGGAAGCTGGCGTCACGGTGTACAAAACGCTGCGCTATGGTTTAAATCGGGATAAGATAAACGAAGAGAAGTAGGAGATGCACAACGGCAAGAAGTTTTTGAGGACAGTCGGTGATGCTGAGCTTCCGGAAAAATCGTTTGATGCGTTATATAACGAAGCCGCAGTTCTGCGATGTCCGGGAGAGGGCACAGAACTGCGGCTTTTCGGGCATATTTCGGATGATCCGGGTTGTCATAAAGCAAAAAGTACGCTATAATAAACAGGTTGTCTTCTTTTCCAAGAACGGTTCGCACAACAGGGCAGACAAATCGTATCTCAGCAACAGAAAGGAAATTCCGATGCAGATAATGTTGAAGCAGGGGCGCGCGCGCCGCGGGCAGTTTGCTACGCCTCACGGAACTATACAGACGCCGGCCTTTATGAATGTAGCCACCTGTGCTGCGATAAAGGGGGCCGTATCGGCTTATGACCTGAAGGAGCTGAAATGCCAGGTGCAGCTGTGCAATACTTATCATCTGCACGTTCGTCCGGGCGATGATCTGGTACGCGATATGGGCGGGCTGCATCGGTTCACCGGATGGGACGGGCCGATTCTGACCGACAGCGGCGGCTTTCAGGTGTTTTCGCTGGCCGGTCTGCGCCGTATCCGGGAGGAGGGCGTCACCTTTTCTTCGCATGTCGACGGACGGAAACTGTTTATCGGGCCGGAGGAAAGCATGCGCATCCAGTCCAACCTGGCTTCCACCATTGCGATGGCATTTGACGAATGCGTGGAGAATCCGGCTGAATACCGCTACGCCAAGGATTCCTGTGCGAGAACCGTTCGCTGGCTTAAGCGCTGTCAGGCGGAGATGCGCCGCCTGAATGCGCAGGAAGGCACCCTGAATCCGCAACAGCTGCTATTCGGTATCAATCAGGGCTGTACCTTTGACGACCTGCGGGTCGATCATATGCGGGAAATTGCGGAGCTGGAGCTGGACGGCTATGCGATCGGCGGCTTGGCGGTGGGGGAACCGGCCGAAGTGATGTACCACGTCATTGAACAGGTTGAGCCCTTTATGCCGGCGGACAAGCCGCGGTATCTCATGGGAGTGGGAACGCCGGTCAATATCCTTGAGGGCGTGCGGCGCGGTGTCGATCTGTTTGACTGTGTCATGCCGGCGCGCAACGCGCGGCACGCGCATGTGTTCACCTGGCAGGGGCACCGGAATATGCTCAACCAGAAATATGCCCGCGACGAAGCGCCGATTGATGAGGAATGTGACTGCCCGGTCTGCCAGCGGCACTCGCGGGCGTATATCCGCCATCTGTTCAAAAGCGGGGAGATGCTGGCAATGCGCCTGTGCGTGATGCATAATCTCTATTTTTACAATACGCTGATGGAGCGTATCCGAGACAGCCTGGAAGCGGGAAATTTTGACGCTTTTTATGCACAGTATGCGCCCATTCTGGATAAGCGCATTTAAATGGCATGAAAAAAAGGCTTTACTTGTAAATTTTTTGCTAACAGGCTTGCCAATAGAGGAAAAAACCGATATAATAATGAGGATTTTTAGGAGGTGCAGATAACTTGAATTTAACGAGATTTATGACTGTCCTTGCCGAAGGGGAAGCAACAACCGAAACGCCGCCGAATTCCGGTCTGGCTATGCTGGTTTCCCTGGCGCCGATTCTGCTGATTGTGGTGCTGATGTATTTCGTGATGATCCGCCCGCAGCGCAAGCAGCAGAAAAAGGAACAGCAGATGCGCAACAGCCTGCGCGTTGGCGATGAGATCACCACCATCGGCGGCATTACCGGACGCGTCGTCAACCTCAAGGAAGACACGCTGGTCATCGAAACCGGTGCTGACCGCAACAAGATGACCATCAAAAAATGGGCTATTCAGAGCTGCGAAACCATTCATGATACCACCGAGTCGGATGACGATGACGACGACGATGACGATATCTGATTGAGTGGCAGCGGGAAAATGTCTTTTGGTGCGTACTAATTCCGCCGGCCGCCGAATATGCTTTCTTTGTAAAGTGAAATTCGGCTTGGGGGAATGGGTATGAAACCGCGTAAAGAGGACAGTTCGGCGATAATAAAACGAGTTTTGCGCCCGGTCGTGATCGGTACGGTAATCGGCGCGGGAGGCTGTCTGCTGATTCTGCTGCTTATGGCGGCAGTGATGGCATCCAGCGACATTCCCAAAGCGGCGGTTACCCCTATGGCTGTGGCAGCGGCGGCAATCGGTGCGTTTATTAGCGGCATTGTTGCGGCGCGGATTTCCCGGGAAAAAGGGCTGATGCTGGGCGCTGTATGCGGTCTTTTGCTGTACCTGCTCGTGATGCTTGCCGGGTTTGCGGTACTGCGGGAAATCCGTGGGGCGTATGCTGTCGTAAAACTCGCGGTTATGATCGGGTGCGCTGCGCTGGGCGGCGTTTTAGGTGTTAATATGGGGAAGCGCTGAGCTTTTCCTGCAATGATTTTAGGAGGATGTTTACTATGAAACACATCAAGACCATCAACAAGCAGAATCTCAAAGAGACGGCGGCCAAGGGCGGCTGCGGCGAATGTCAGGCTTCCTGCCAGTCTGCCTGCAAGACTTCCTGCACGGTTGCCAACCAGAAGTGCGAGAAATAAATTCTGCGCGTCTCCTGACAGGGCGGATCTGTGTGTCCGCCCTGTTTCGCTGTTTTTGATGTTGAAAAAAGAAGGGTTCTGCCGAATCATGATACATAGATTTGAAAACAATGGGTTTTACATTGTCCTGGATGTGCACAGCGGTGCTGTTCACACTGTGGATGCGTTAGCGTATGAATTGCTGGGGTATTTTGAAGGCCCGCTGCCGGAAAGCTGTCCGCCGCATGTTTTGACCGTAATGGAGGAAAACTATACAGCGGACGATATACAGGAAACCTATGGTGAATTGCTGGAACTCCAGAAAAACGGCCTGCTGTTCAGTGAGGACGACTACGCGCAGTTTGCCGACCGCATGGTGTCTTCTCCGCTCAAGGCGATGTGCCTGCATGTGTCCCACGACTGTAATCTGCGCTGTAAGTATTGTTTTGCCGGGCAGGGGATTTACGGCGGCAAACCGCAGGTGATGAGCTTTGACGTGGCGAAGGCAGCTATTGATTTTCTGATTGAAAAGTCGGTCGGGCGCCGGCATCTCGAACTGGATTTCTTCGGCGGTGAGCCGCTGATGAATTTTGACGTGGTCAAACAAACGGTGGCCTACGCCCGGAAAAGGGAAAAGGAAGCTGGCAAGGAATTTCGCTTTACAATGACCACCAACGGCGTTTTGCTCAATGAGGATATCATGGATTTCCTCAACGCGGAAATGCATAATGTCGTGCTTTCCCTGGATGGCCGTCCGGAAGTCAACGACGAAATGCGGCCGAATGCCGGCGGCAAGGGAAGCTATGCGGGAATCGTGCCCAAATACCAGCAGTTTGTGGCTAAGCGCGGGGATAAGGATTATTATGTCCGCGGAACCTTTACGCGGAATAATCTGGATTTTTCAAAGGATGTTCTGCATATGGTGGATCTGGGTTTTGATCAGGTATCGGTGGAGCCGGTGATCAGCGATCCGGCGCTGCCCTATTCGCTGCGTGAAGAGGATCTTCCGGCTATATTTGCGGAGTATGACCGGCTGGCCCAAATTGTACTGCAGCGCAAGCTGGAGGGGAAGGGGTTCAACTTTTTCCACTTTATGCTGGATCTGGATCAGGGTCCCTGTGCAATTAAACGTCTGCGCGGCTGCGGCTGCGGGAATGAATACTGTGCCGTGGATCCGGAAGGAAAGGTATTCCCGTGTCATCAGTTTGTCGGCCAGCCCGAGTGGCAGATGGGCAATGTGCTGACTCGGGACTACGATCTGGAACAAAAAGCCCGCTTTGCCCGGTCGAATGTGTACAACAAAGAGAAGTGCCGCGGGTGTTGGGCAAAGTTTTATTGCTCCGGCGGCTGCAATGCCAATAACCAGCAGTATGAGGGCGATATCCTCAAAGCCCATACGCTTTCCTGCGAGCTGGAGAAAAAACGGCTGGAATGTGCGATTATGATCCAGACGGCGCTGAATCAGGCTCGCGAATAAAGGCGCATAGATTGCGCTCCCTCTGCATAGTATGTTGACAGGACAGGAAAAACTGTGCGGAGGAAAAATTATGAGAAGGACAAACTATGGGCCTGCCTTGCGGGAATTTTTCGGAGAAAATCGGCGTCTGCTGTTGTTTCTGCTGCTGTTCGTGACAGGAACGGTGCTGGGCGTTGTCGTGTTCATGATGACGCATGAACAGCTTGCGGATGATCTTCTGCTGATGTTTGGCCAGCATGCCGGCATATCCGGTTTTCAGGAAGGTATCGCGGTGCTTTGTGCCTCGTGTCTCTCGTCCTTTGTTTTGCTGGGGCTGCTTTTTTTGGGCGGACTTTCGGCCTATGGCGCCCCGTTAGCCTTTCTGGTACCGCTTTTTTTCGGACTGGGACTTGGATTGACCGAGGCTTATCAGTATCAGCTGCGCGGCAGTATGGGCATTGTCTATGTCGCGGTTCTGGTGCTGCCGCATACGCTTGTGGCGGCAGCGGGCCTGCTGATGGGCTGCGCCGAGTCGCTGCGCATGTCGGTTGCCATCAGCCGGCAGCTCCTTCCTGGGTCGACCATCGGCGGGCTTTGGCCCATGTTTCGGATGTATTGTGTACGGTTCCTGCTGTTTGTGGGCATCGCACTCGTTTCAGGGGTTCTGGATGTCTGTCTGCAGCTGATCGCAGGCGGTTTGTTTTCTACATAATATGCTGTAAGGGAAGTGTAAAACTTGGCGGGATTTTTTGGCTTATTCGATTACAACAAACCAGGCCCAGGTGTGGATAAAAATGCACCGAAGAAAAAGGGGTTCGTCCGCTTTTTTGAAATTTATTTCCGCAAATTCTGGCGGCTCGCTACGGCAAATCTGCTGTATATTCTGGTTTCGATCCCTGTCGTGACCGGCGGACTTGCCGATGCCGGTCTGACCTATATTACCCGCAACTTTGTCCGGGAAAAGCACGCCTTTGTTTCCGGTGACTTTTTTGACACCATCAAAAAGAACTGGAAGCAGGCGCTCCCGGTCGGCATTATCAATTTGGTACTGACCCTGCTGCTGGCCTTTGATTTGTATTTCTTCGGTTTTGGCGCGCTCGGTGAGGATTCCGGGATCATGAACATGATTCTTCTGGCTCTCACACTGGCGATATCCCTGATTTTCACCTTTATGAAATATTATATCCCCATGATGATGATCACCTTCAAGTTCACAATCAAACAGTTGTATAAAAACGCGCTGGTGTTTGCGTTCGCCGGTCTGCTGCGTAACCTGTTGATCTTTGTTATCCTGGCGGTGTTTTATGTCGGCGGCTTCTTCCTGTTCATGCTGGGCCCGATCGGTATTGTGATTGATTTGGCAGTGTTTGTGCTCATTTTTCCGGCTTTCCGCTCGTATCTGATTCAATACAATATTTTCCCGTTGATCAAAAAGCATATTATCGATCCCTATTACGAAGCCCATCCGGATGAAGACCGCACGATCCTCCGTACGCTGAATATCGAAATGGAAAACGATCCGTCGCTTCATCAAAACGCTGAGGAAGAACCGGAGGCCGTGTTCCAGGATATGGGGCGTACGGATAAAGCCGATCTCGATGAGGATGAGGATAAGGGCAGGAAGAACACGATTCCCAAGCAATATAACGAATATGAAATGCGTAAGGGCAAGCGTTTAACCAAAAATGTCCGTTCGGATGAGGATGACGACACCATCTGACGGCTGACAAGGGAATGCAAGAAAAAGAGCTGCTGTTGCGGCGATATAAAGAAGTAAAAAACCTACCGAAATCGAACGGTAGGTTTTTTCTATATTACGACTCCAAAATGGTCGGAGGCGCTCTGGCTTAAAATCACTTTATCTCTTGTTCTAAGGTTTTAAATGTTTCTGTGTCAAAGAAATCAAAAAGTGAAATTTCCAAACCGTCACACAACTTTTTAATCGTTACTATACCGGCATTTTGGCTGCCGCCGTTAATAATATTTTTCAGTGTTGAAGGCGGAACAGCAGAGGTTGTTGCGAGCGCATTAATAGATAAATTTTTCTGCTCGCACAGTTCAAGCAATCGGTTGGCAACCGCTTTTCTTGTATTCATACGCCGACCTCCAGAAAACGGATTCTATATAAATAGTTTATCCGTTTGAGAGTGAAGAATATGTGCTTTGTGCAAAACTTCATACTAACGCATAAGTCGCCTATTCTAACCCTGCAAAGAAATCGTCGTAAGAGCAATTATATATCTTTTTCAAAAGAACAATCACACTTGCTTTTATATTCAGTTCACCGGATTCATATTTAGCGTAAGTTGTTCTGCCTATATCACAACCTCTACGCTGAAGTTCAGCACATAACTTTTCTTGCGACAATCCCGACTTATCTCTCAATGCGCGCAGATTTGTACCCATATTTAAATCTCTTCTGATTTTTTGTTCCATAGCCTTACCTCGTAAATAGTTTTGATCAGTATTGGTTATAATTATTTATATTTTATGTTATATTGAGCCAAAGCATTGACCGCCATACTGGTCAAGACATAGGGCAAAACCATGCTAACTTGTACATTCTTTGGACATAAAGATACACCAAAAGAAATAGAGCCGACACTGAAGTCGACTCTCATTGATTTGATTAGAAATAAAAATGTTTGTAGTTTCTATGTTGGTAACCACGGAAACTTTGACAGTATGGTAAAACGCTGCCTGATTGAACTAAAAGAAATTTACCCCATAGACTATGCGGTGGTGCTGGCATACTTTCCCAGCAGCAAATATGCTTCCTTATGCAGTTTTTTCTTTGGAACAATCCTTTTGAATTAAAAAGTTTGTTGTTTAGTGTGGTAATTTTAGACGTTTACATACGAAGATTTCCGTGCGACGCTTATGTACCGAATGGCATAAACAGCTGCTTAAAAAATCGCGTTTCGCTAATATGCATAAAAATAAAAGAAAAATTATGAAGAGTATTGTAATAAACGTGAAACTGTGCTATGCTTTGCATTGTGATTGACAATCACAAATTGCGAAAATTAAGCACAGAGGGGATGCGGAAATGAAAAAGTGGGTCAGAAGTCTGCTGGCAGTAGTGTGCAGCGCGGTGATTGCGGCAGAGACACTGCCAGCCGCCGCATTTGCGGTGGAGAGTTCGGCCGGGAGGCAGGAACTGACCAGTGAAAGCGAAGCGGCTGCCGAACCGCAGGATCCTGTCGAAGAACCGCTGCTTGTGGGGGAGGAAATATCCAAGCGGGAAGAAGAAGTAAAAGTGTTCCGCCGTTCGGACGGTGCATATGTAGCGGCGTCCTATAACGAATCGGTGCATTATCAGAAAGATGGAGAATGGAAAGACATCGATAACACGCTGGTGAGCATCCAGCGTGATGGAAAGGGATATCGGCAGAATAAAGCGAGCGATTTTAAAGTATCCCTGCCCAATTTCCTGGACAGGCATTCGCCGGTTTACCTGGAATATGCGGGAAAAACGGTAGCGTTTGAGCTGGAAACACCGCGCGCGGCCAATGCGGCGGTCGTGCAGCCGGAAGCGAGCCGTCTGGATCAGCTGCTCCAGCGTGCGGATCAGCTGAAAGCTGAGCAGGGGAAGAAAACGGCGGCAAATGCAGCCGCCGTGCAGGTGCTGGATGCGGATATTGCAGCAGTATCGAAGGAAAATGTGGCACAGGCGATCCAGCGTGAAATGACGTCGCTGCACAAGCTGACAGCGGAGGTGGCGTATGCGGCACCGCTGCCGGATGTCGACCTGACCTATGATCTGAAAGGCCGGAGTCTGAAGGAAAGCCTGATTCTGAACCGTTTGCCGGAGCAGGAAAGCTTTACCTTTCATGTGGACAGCGGCGGCCTGACTGCCAGCCTGCAGGAGGATGGCAGTGTAGTATTCCGTGATGGGGATACCGATGTGCTGGCGATTCAAGCGCCTTACATGTGGGATGCAAACGACGAATACAGCGATGCGGTTACGGTAACGCTGACCGAAGAGGCGGGTGGATACCGGTATACCGTGACGCCCGATCGGGAATGGCTTGAGGCAGAAGAACGCGCGTATCCGGTGACGGTTGATCCGACCTTTGTGGTAGGCACCCGGCATACAATAAAGGATACGACCATGGTCTTCGGCAGCAGCACGCCGAGCGGTGTGACAGATAAGCGCTGGCTGTTTACGGGCAGTATGTCGGGTGTAGAGATCGGGGCTGCTGTTTATAAAGAGCTGCCGAAGGAGCTCAGTCTGAACAGTCGGCTTATATCAGCCAGCCTGAATCTGTATTATCAGCAGGACAATCAGGATACCAGTTCGCCGGATCTGCAGGTAAACGCGATAGCGATTGACCGGAACTGGAATGTGGAAAATATTTCCGTGGATGAGATCATCCATGTGGAAAGCGGTGCAATGGCCGGACAGCCGGTGCTGGACTATGCCATCATGCATGACCGGGATCTGCAGACATCTGCGAAGCTGTATACCTTCGATGTGACGAAAGCGGCACAACAATGGCTGGATGATCCGTCCGGGCATCCGAATTATGGCATATTGCTCAAAGCGTACAATAACCCGAAGAGTACCCTGTGGATGCGGTTTTACAGCAGCGATTATATTGAAGCGGGCTGCCCGCTGTACATGTTTACCTACCGGGATACCAAAGGACTGGAGAGCTATTGGACGCATCATGACCAGGATCTTGGCCGTTCTGGTGTAGGGGCGATCAACGATTTTTCGGGACGTTTGGTATATATACATGGAGATGCATCGACGGCAAGCAATTATATGCCGGCGTCGGTGAGCCATGTTTACAATTCGTTGTCATCGGACCGCAATTTTTCCTGGCGAACCTCGGATCCGGATTATATGTTTGAGCCGCTGACCGGCTACGGATGGAAGCTGGATGTGCAGCAGCGGCTGAGCAAAATACCGGAATCGAGCGATCCGGACTCACTGTATCAGCGGCTGGGCGAGCGCTATAAGTATATCTACACCGACAAAGATGGGACCGAGCATTATCTGTATGAAAATGACGACGGAAAAATCGTGGATGAAGATGGCTTGGGATTGACTTTCAAGGCGCGCGGCGAAGGTGAGCTGTATGACCGCCTGATGATGGAAGACGGCTCATCGATGCAGTTCGAAGTGGATGGCGGCTGGGTACGGGACTATACGCCGGCTGACGAGCACAGCGTGCGTGGGGGATATCTGTACAAGTACGGGGTTTATTACCTCGGCGTAGTGGAGGACGGCGCCAAAAAACAGCTTCAGCTGGACCTGAACGAATCGTATTACCTGACAACAATCACGGATATTGCCGGCCGGATTACCCGTTACAGCTACACCGGAAACCTGCTGACCCAGATCACCTATCCGGACGGCGGGTATACGAAATTTACCTATCAGGCGAAAACCATAGCCGGGACGACCTATAACCTGCTGACCCGCGTGGAAGACGAAAACGGGACGGCCGTGGAGTATGGATACGACGCCAAGGGGCGGGTTGTATCGGTGACGGAATGGGCGAAATATTCACCGTCGGCAGATAGCTGGCGGGGACAGAAAATGACCATTTCCTATCCGGATTACAATACAACGGAATACCGTACCAGCGGTAAGGACGATGTATACGGAAACGGTGATGATATCCTGACGACCTATGTGTTTGATAACTGGGGCCGGACAATATCCACCTATTCAAAGCGTGCGGACAATACGGAAGAGTACGGCGGTTCGCAGTACAGCTATACGGCGGGTTCGGGCGCAGACGTGAAAAACAGCGCCATCAATCGAGTGGAGCAGGCGTCATCCGGTGGAAAAATGTCGACGAACCTGCTGAAAAACCATAGTGCGGAATGGACAAACAGTTATTGGGGCAACCGGACTTGGGATACAAACGCAGCGACACACAATACCTTTTTTGTGGACAAGGGGATGGGACATTACAGCGCCTGGTCGTGGGCAATCACCAAGACCGCTTCCGAGATACCGACACAGGCGTTCTGGTGTCACGAGGACAGTACTACCTATGAACCGGGAAAAACCTATACGGCGTCAGCCTACGTATACGCACCGGATCTTCCGGAAGGCGATCTGGTAGAGATCGGCCTGTGGGAAGAGCAGGCGGACGGCAGTACGCGCATCAAGCTGTCGGAGGCGCTGCGTCAGCCCACGGGTAACGGCTGGGAACGGCTGAGCGTAACGATAACGGTGCCGGAGAATCCGACGGATTTGTTCAGCGGGGTCTATCTGTTCTATTACGGAAGCCACGCCGGGACGGTGCATTTCGACTGTGTGCAGCTCGAGGAAGGGGAAGTGGCGAACCCGTATAACTGGCTGGAAAACACCGAAATGGAGCAGGACGGGACGAATGGCAGTGGTATAAACGACTGGGATCCGGTAACCACCGGCGGCTCGTATGCGAAAAGCTATGAGACGCTGGACGGCGGCCGTGCGCTGCGGATCAACGGCAGGGTAACGGATGCAACCGGTGTAAGCCAGCGGATGTTTATGGGCAGCAGCGGGGTGGCCAAATCGACATATGTGCTCAGCCTTTGGGCAAAAGGAAGCTCCGCTGCCAATGAAGCGGCGAAATTCGGTGTGCGCATCCGTGTGCATTATAACACCGGCGAGTCGCGCGTGATCGAAGAATCGTTCGATAAGAACTGCACGGGCTGGCAGTATATGAGCCTGCCTTTCTGTCTGGAGGATCGGGATAATCCTTCCCGCCGGCCGGTCAATGTGGACATTGACCTGATGTATGCGAATAATGTGAACTATGCGGTATTCGATAAGGTGCAGGTGCTCAAGGACGAGGTGCCGAGCTATACCTACGATAAAGACGGAAATCTGGTCAGCGTGGAAGACAACGAAAGGGAGCAGCAGTTTTCGTCGGATCGTGGGGGCAATGTCGCCCATATCACCGACCCGAAAGGGAATTTTGCATACTATGATTATGACTCGACGACCGAACTGCTGATGCGCGCACGGAACACCAGCGGAATAGAATACAATTTCACGCGGGACTCGTTCGGCAACGTGACCGAAAGCAGTGTAGTTGGCAATCCGGCGCTCGAATCAATTGTAATCGATACGCCGGTATATGTGCGGAATAAGAAAAGCGGGGAAATCCTGTCGGCGCATTCCGAAACAGAAATTATCACCTATTATGCGCTGCGCGCTGGGGATCAGGTTTGGGAAATCCGGATATCATCCGCAGGGCACTATTACCTGTGGGCTGCGCAGTATGGGCTATTCCTGCGCAGCAATGCGGCGGGCAATATGGACTTGTACAAATGGTATACGAATGCCGATACAGAGCTTGGGATCGAAGTGTCCGAGGACGGCGCGTTCCGGTTCAAGCATAAAAGTACGGGAAAATATCTGGCCGTAGAGGATGGCGGCCGCACGGTGACGCTGGCGGCCGGGGACACGAAGGACTGGAACCAGTACTGGTATATGGAGCGCGTGACGCCGCTGGAGGATACGTCCATCAAATCGACGGCGTCGTATTCGACGAAGGGGGACTTTACCGAAAGCGTCACCGACAGCCGTGGCGTGACCACAGAATACGGCTATAATCATGGAAGCGGCGTGCTCAACAGCGTGACGGCGGCGCAGGGGACGGCGCAGGAACAGACCGTGTCGTATACGTATAACCAGCTCAACGACCTGCTGACGAAGGTGCAGCAGGGGGATGCGGCAGTGGAATACGTGTATAACGCGAAGCGGTACCTGAGCGAAATCAAGCATAACGGGTTCAACTATACGATGGGGTATGACCAGTTCGGGAACCGTGTGAACACCAAGGTGGGCAACCGTCTGCTGACGCTCAACGAGTTTGCTAACGGAAACGGTAAACTGACGAAATCCACCTATGGGAACGGCGCGTATGTGTCATATGGCTACGATGCGCTGGGGCGTGTGGTGTCGCGGAGCTATAACGGCGCCGAAGCGTTCCGGTATCTGTATGCGAACGACGGGAAGCTGGGCAAGCTGGTGGACCGGGTCAACGGCGTTCAGACCATGTTCAACTATGACACGATCGGCCGCCTGTCGTCGTGGTGGGATAGTCAGGGCAACCGCGGCGGGTATGCCTATGACCTGAACAACAACCTGACCAACTGGAACTATTTGGTGTTCGGGAAGAAAATCGCCCAGGAATACACATACGGTGTGGACGATGTCCTGCAGAAGTCGGTGCTGCCGGGGTATACGGCGGAGTATACCTATGACAGCCTGCTGCGCCTGAAGGAAAAGAGCCTGCCGGGGAATAAGACCCTCAGCTATACCTACCACGACGGCGTGGCTGGCAGCACGACGACGCTGCTGAAAAAGCTCAGCGGAGCCGGACTGCTGGACGTGGAGTATGCGTATGACGCGCTGGGGAACATCACGTCGATCAAGGAAAACGGCGCGGTGCAGGTAAGCTATGAATACGACGCGTACAACCAACTGGTGAAGGAAACTTACCAGAATGGGGATGTGATCGAGTACAGCTACGACAACGGCGGGAATCTTCTGTCCAAAACCGTAAATGGAGTTGTGAGCAATTCTTACACATATGGCGATACGGAGTGGAAAGACCTGCTCACCGGGTTTAACGGGACGACGATCACCTACGACGAAATCGGGAACCCGCAGAACTGGCGGGACGGCATGAGTTTCACGTGGGTGAATGGGCGTCAGCTGGGTGCTTTACAAAAAGGCGACCTTAATGTAAGCTATTCGTATAACAGCGATGGCCTTCGTGTGAGTAAAACTGTCAACGGGGTTAAGACGGAATACGTTTGGGATGGGTCGAGCCTGATCGGGCAGAAGACCGGGAACAACGTGCTGGTGTACCTGTATGCGGCGGATGGCTTGGCCGGGTTCCAGTATAACGGGGTGAACTATTATTACCTGAAAAATGGTCAGGGCGATGTGATCGGGATTCTCAACAGCAGCGGGACGCTTGTCGCAAAGTATACCTATGATGCCTGGGGCAAGCTGCTGAGCGTGACCGACGCGGCGGGCAACGATAAATCCGCTGACGCAAGTTTCATCGGCAATATTAATCCCATCCGCTACCGTTCGTACTATTACGACACCGAGACGGGGTTATACTATCTCCAGAGCCGCTATTATGATCCCGAAGTAGGCAGGTTTGTCAATGCGGATGATATAATGGGCGTGAATGAAGATATTTATGCTTATAATTTGTTTGCTTATTGTGGGAATAATCCTGTATGCCGAGCCGACAGCGGTGGACAGTCTTGGTGGAGTGTTGTCGCTGCGGCAGTGGTAGTAGTTGCTGTTTGTGCTGTAACTATTATGGCAGCTCCTGTAGCAGCGCCGGTTATTGGGGCGGCCGCGGCAACATCGGTGGCTACAACTGCCTTTAGTGTAGGTACAGCAGCAACCACTATAGGTATAGCAGCCACGGTTGTTGCGACAGCAGAGCCGTATTTAGATACCAAATCAGAATCAGATGACGATAAAAAAACTCGCTCTATACCTAAAACAAAAAAGCCCAACTTTAGCGGTGGAACCAAAATTTACCGTAGCGCTTCTGGTACTTTTCAATCATTAACCCCCAGACCGGGAAAAGACTACGATGGTTTGTCTTTTTCATTAACTCCGCCGAAGGGAAAATATTTTGAAACTACAGTCGAAAAAGTTAATGCAACCCTATCATTAGTGGCCTTTATAGATGGCCCAAATCACTGCAGCGTTAGGCCTAAACATGGCACTATCGAAGGATGGATGATGTCAAGGACACAGTCAACGCCGCATTTGTATACGCTAGTGCTTAGGGCGATTTTAGATGGTCCGTATTGGGGGTAATGGCATGGGATTTGATGTTCAAAAGAAACTTGAAAATCTAAGCTGGAACGTAAATAAAGATTTACAAAAGAAAACTATAAAAGAACTTGTTGAGAATAATGATTATGACTTGCAACTTTTAGTATTTCCAAAAGACAAAACTTGCTGGGAAAATGCTGCTTTGGTACTGAAGAAAAAGGGGGTACAAAGAACTGTAGAAATTGTAGATTTGCTATTTGAAAGACTTCAAGACATGAATTGGCCTGGCACGCGATATATTTTAGAACTGTTATATAGCTATCCTAAAGATGTTTTTATTCCCGCATTTAAATTTGCTTTAAAAAAAGCCATAGAATCAGAAGATGATTTATGGTTAGATGCGCTAGTATTTTTTCTGTATGATGGATTTGTAAGTCAAAAGGAGGTGCTTGATTCTGACACGGAGCATATTTTTAAGCAGCATTTGAGTCAATGGATCCCCGATTAGAAATACTAAATCGGAATAATAAATATATATTTCTAAAAAATGTGGGTGCCTTTAGATGCTGCTGCTTTTTGATTCTGCTAAACTTTAAAGGTGTTATTTTTAAAATGAAAAAATAGATGGCTTTTAAACCACTGATGTGATGCTATCATATCGGTGGTTTTTCTTTACATATTATAAAAAAGATGATATATTTGATAGGTACTCATAATGTGGAATGGTTTAATATGATTTGTTTGAAAATGTGATGGTCTGTGAAGGAAACTTACCAGAATGGGGATGTGATCGAGTACAGCTACGACAACGGCGGGAATCTTCTGTCCAAAACCGTAAATGGAGTTGTGAGCAATTCTTACACATATGGCGATACGGAGTGGAAAGACCTGCTCACCGGGTTTAACGGGACGACGATCACCTACGACGAAATCGGGAACCCGCAGAACTGGCGGGACGGCATGAGTTTCACGTGGGTGAATGGGCGTCAGCTGGGTGCTTTACAAAAAGGCGACCTTAATGTAAGCTATTCGTATAACAGCGATGGCCTTCGTGTGAGTAAAACTGTCAACGGGGTTAAGACGGAATACGTTTGGGATGGGTCGAGCCTGATCGGGCAGAAGACCGGGAACAACGTGCTGGTGTACCTGTATGCGGCGGATGGCTTGGCCGGGTTCCAGTATAACGGGGTGAACTATTATTACCTGAAAAATGGTCAGGGCGATGTGATCGGGATTCTCAACAGCAGCGGGACGCTTGTCGCAAAGTATACCTATGATGCCTGGGGCAAGCTGCTGAGCGTGACCGACGCGGCGGGCAACGATAAATCCGCTGACGCAAGTTTCATCGGCAATATTAATCCCATCCGCTACCGTTCGTACTATTACGACACCGAGACGGGGTTATACTATCTCCAGAGCCGCTATTATGATCCCGAAGTGGGCAGGTTCATCAATGCGGATGGAATTCTAGGGGCAAATGGAAGTATTTTAGCCTATAATCTCTTTGCTTATTGCGGAAACAATCCTATCCGTCGTTCGGACCCCAGCGGATGCTTTTTTATTGCAGATGATGTCCTTTGTGGAATAATAATTGCAATTGTTGTATTATTTGCCGCATCGGAAATTATAGTTTATTCCCAAAGTGCTCCGACATGGGGTAATAATGCGCTGAAACTACCAGAACTTCCTCAATTAGATTCAGATAATGAAGATAAGATTTTGAAATTTCCTGTTCCTCCTATAACTTTTTCAGATATTGCACCACCGGTATCTGTGCCAAAACCCGCTCCGGGTAATAAAGATAATAACTCTTCAGAGGGAGCGTATTTTCAAATAGTAGATTTAAAAAATAAAGAATGGAATGTTCGTGGAACATATACAAGGGATGCTATCGTAGAGAAAATAAAAATGATAGATGCAGCAGGAATCTACACAAAAAGAAATAGTTGGGGAGTATATACACCGTTACAGCAGGATGCTATATGGTTAGCTAGCACGTTAGCTGCGTTAAATGGTACTGGCTTTTTTGAAGAAACAAAACTTCTTGAAGGGAATAAAAGACATTACCATATGGAGGGACACGTTTTTTTTAATAAGTATGAGCATTTTCACATTTGGTTCAACTAAAGGATGGATGAAAATATGTTAACTTTAGCTTTAGAGCGTTTGGATTTTGGAGATGAGGCAGAAATTGATATTGACGGAAAAGCGTACAATGACTTAATAGATGCCTGTTTCAAGTACTCAAAATTTTTCTCATTTACAGTTTTTGAGAAAGATCTTGATGATTTTAGACCTTATCTTTATAAAATCGTAACCGAGCCGTACTGTTATCGTCCTAACAAGCATTATAAAACATATTTTTATTTATGCTGTGATGCAGCCATGGCTAAACTGAAATCTCCGCAATATAGTCTATTTTATTGGACGGGGGCATGGCTGACTCCAGAGAACTTATCTTTTTATCGCAGTGATGGTAGTATCTTACTAGCATCAATAGCTCATGATCAAAATTGTTATGTTTTTATTCGAGATGAGAATATTGATGACTTTATGACGTTAGCCAAATGGCAACAAAAAGATATGACACCATTACATTCATATGAACTTTGATTGGTGAAATCTTTTAAATTTTTTGATCTTTAAGAAACAATTCCACGGCAATTGCCGTGGAATTGTTTCTTTTTAGGTGCTTTACAAAAGGGCGATCTTAATGTAAGCTATTCGTATAACAGCGATGGTTTGCGTGTGAGCAAAACTGTCAACGGGGTTAAGACGGAATATGTCTGGGATGGCTCAAGCCTGATCGGGCAGAAGACCGGGAATAACGTGCTGGTATATCTGTATGCAGCGGATGGCTTGGCCGGTTTCCAGTATAACGGGGTGAACTATTGATCCATTAAACTCATACAAACTTGCTGTGTGTATGAGTGGATGGGACATTCCCTATGGTCCGGAACATCATAAACCGGGAGAATTTGCTCATTTTCATCCAGCCTCAAGAAAAATGTTAGGGCGCTATAAGCATTTTCATTTTTGGTTCGGGTTGCCATATTAGTTTGTTAGTAAAAGAGGATTCATTTATGAGCTGCTATCTGCATTCTTATTATGATTCAGGAACAAATAAGTGGTATTTATCAGATATAACAAGAAAGGATGATCAATTATTTGTCGAATGTTTATTATGTAAACAGAACATTGAAATACAAACTTTAGATGATAATTGGAAGAATAATGTATTAGTAAAAACTAGTACGACAAAATTAATTCCGCTGACCACTTGCAGTTCATGGAAATGGCTCAATAGTCCTTGTGAACACTGTGTATACTTCAAAAAGGTAAAAATTAATGTTTATAAGTCGGCTAAAGGTGAGCAGGCGATAGAGGTAGATGGGGATGTGAACTATGCATATTGCAACCTAAGAAATGAATTATTTACAAACCATTGCCATGAACTTTTTGTCGATTGCCGATTTGATTGTAAGAAATCGACA
>ERZ826051.633-NODE-633-length-38735-cov-3.786970_pt1 | contig 38735 bp, 31 predicted proteins | sample MGYA00519928_ERZ826051 | MGnify/ENA primary metagenome ERZ826051 (study PRJEB31778, sample SAMEA3449219) | human gut metagenome | biome: human gut; feature: human-associated habitat; material: faeces | place: United Kingdom | collected 2010/2012 ...
AGGAATGTATATTGTTTATGACTACTTAGAAGAGTCAATTACAATATACCAGGAATTATGAGTTATATTGTATTTTTATCAACAAAAGGATTACAAATGGTTCAAGGAAATCTTTCAAAAAATAATATTCATATTTCTTCTTGCAAAGAATTTGAATTTGTTGAAGGAACAATGCTTGATGGGAATATTCTTGATGATCAACCTGTTAGAGATGTTTTACTTGATTTAAAAAAAGAAAATGTTGATAGTGTGAGACTTGTTGTCGATAGTGGACAAATTTTAGTGAAGTGTGCTGTTTTACCAAAAGTTTCTCATAAACAAATTCTTCAATTTGTAAAGGATGAATTTATTGACGTTGAAAGTCAATATACGGATTTATTATATGATTATGCAATCATAAAAGATAAAGTTGAAGGTAAAGAAGGTCAACTCGTTTTATGTGCGGCAATGGAAAGAGAGTTTTTAAAGCCGTATATTGATTTGTTTGATGAAATGGGAATTTCATTAGAATCAATTGATATTATGACAAATTCAATTATTAAATTAACAGAATCTATTCCTAAATTAACAAATCTATCTTATGTTTTAACAGCAATCAATGGACAAGATGTTATTCATTATTTATTTATTAATGGACAATATGAAATAGCTAATAGAATACGTATTTTCTCTGATCGTGGAACAGTTGCTTTTATTACTGAATTGTCTAATTCACTTACTAAATTAATGCAGTTTACTAAAGGTACTTATAAAGATGCCCAATTAGAAAAAATCTATTTTGCGGGGCTAGAAACTTATGAAGAAGATATGTTGATGTCAACTATTTCTTCTAATTTGAGTATTGAGACATCTCGTTTTAAACCAACAAACCATACTTGTAGTAAAGTTAATAATTTTCCTATTCATAAATATTTATTTGTAGGAAGTTTATGGAGGAGATAAGATGGCAAGAAACAGTAACAAAGATATTGATTTTTTATCTGTCTATAAAACAAAGAAAAAAATAAATATAAATTCTAAAACACTCTTGCTTATAGCATTACCTGTTTTACTCATTCTTATTTTTGCGACAAGTACACTTTATTTAACAATCACTAATAGAAACTTGCAAAAGGATGTTGATACATTGCAAACACAAATAGAAGAGGCTCTTTCTGCAACAGCATCTAATACAAATTCTGATCAACAAAAAGAATTAAGTAAGCTCAATGAACAACTTACAAACTTACAGACAATTACACAAACATTATCAAAATACCCTCAAATTGATAAAGGTATTTTAGAAACAATTGATAAATCATGTAAGAACTTAACAATTGATTCAATATCATTTAATCAAGAAACAGGAGCTATATCACTTACTGTAACAGCTTCTAAAGTTAATGGTTGTGAAGAAACAGTAAGAACACTTAGAGAATCAGGTACTTTTAAAACAGTTGATTACAATGGGTATACTCAAGATGGTGGTGTCAGTGAAACAACGGAAACCGTAACAGATCCTACAACAGGTGCGACAACAACACAAACAGTAACGAATACGACACCAATTACTTATAAATCATCGATTACATGTACATTAGAAGGAGGTACGACAAGTGGACAAGATTAAAGATTCATTTAAAAAACTTTCTTCTAGAGAAAAGACATTGATTTATATATTAGTGATTTTATTGATTGTTTGTTTTGGATGGTTGATTTTATTACAACCACAATTAACATCACATACATCATTAAAGTCTTCAAAAGATAGTTTAGAATTACAACTTACTGAATTAAAAGTAACAAGTTCATCTTCTTCAACAGAAGATATCAAAACACAAATTATGAATATTAATCAAGAAATTAAAGCTTTAAATGATCAATTTTACAATCTTATGTCAAAAGAAGATATTGATCAATTGATTACAAATCTAACAATAGAACATAAAATCAGTCCTACTAATTTAACAATGTCTGAAATAACACAAACAGATTTATCAAGTAAAAAGAGTGATGATAATTCATCTGATAACGCAAATGATAATACAGATGAATCTAAATCATCCAATGCTTTAGTTTATTCATGTGTTGTTACACAAACATGTAAAGGAACAAAAGCTAATTTACTCAATTTAATTGAAGATGTTAAAAATATGAGTGGTTTACATATTAATTCTGTTGCTTATGAAAATTCAACAGGTAACTTGGATTTAACAATTACATATACAGTTTATATGGTAGAAAAATAGTAAAAGAGGTGCAAACAATGAAAAATAAAAAGGGATCAACAATTGTATGGGCAATTACATTGATTATGGTTCTTGTAGTCATTGTAGGTGCCTCTTTGTCTTTTGCATATATGTCTTATAATCAATCTATTAAAAATAGAAATAAGACACAAGTTGAATTGATTGCTAATTCGGCAATTAAATTTCTAGCTGGTGCTATTGAAAATGATGAAAATAGTTCGCAGCTAATTCCAGATAAAGGTAAACAAATTAATGTATCAAAGATGGAATGTTCTGTTCCTTATGGAACAATTTCAAATATTAAAATTAATCGAAAAAAAGAAAATTTAATTATTGCATCACTAAAAGCTAATTACCATGATGAAGATTATACAATTTATGCTTATTTAACGCAGTCTAACAATCAATGGAAATGTGTTCAATATGATACAAATGGAAATAGAGATATTTCTACTGATAGTAGTTCAAGTGGAAATGGTTCAGGAAATAATGGTAGTACAGATAATGATAATGACAATAATATTGGTTTGCCAGAAGGAAGTAATATAGCAGATACACTTGATAAAAGACTTACGGTTATGTTGAATCAATACTATGGAGATTTTAAAAATATTTATACATTTATTGATTGGTATAAAGATCAATGTAAGTATATGAATAAAACTACGGATGCTAATTATAATTGCGATTGGTGGTTTAATAATAGTGGGGGCTCTGATTTTCATATTAAACAAGCGTATTTAACATGTATGACACAAAATAATCAGTTTGATAAGTTGGAAGATGATATTTATCAAAAAGTTAAAGATCAAAATATTGTTTTTAATGATAACAAATATTGGTATCCAGATTTATATGTTAATTTTCATGTATTTCCAAATAGTAATGGAAAGTATTTTATCTATGCATCTCCTTCAAGTGGTGCAAGTAATGGAGGAGTTTATCTTATTTATTATGATCAATCTTGGTATGTTACTAAAAATAAAGCATTTAGAGAAAGTGATTTTTTAAATGTAGACAGTATAAAAAATGCTGTAAGCAATACAGATCAATGGTTAAAAATTGAGTAGGAGGGATGAATATGAAAAATACAAAAGGTATGACACTTATTGAAGTAATCATCTCTCTATTAATTATTAGTACAGCATCTTTAATTATTGTGGTTGGTTTTGTTACTGCACTTAATCTTTTTACAGATTCTAATCATTATAAAGATGTAACAAATAAACAACAAAAAGCTTTAGTTGATGAAGAAAATAAAGATACAGATATTGATGTGGATGATACTTTAGCTAATTATTCTATTACTGTTAATGAGAGTGGTAATCCAATTATCGTCAATGGTACTTATAAAAAAGCAACAAGTAAAACATATAAGGATGTTAATCTTTCAAATTTTATTCCATCTATCCAAATTAGTGAAACTGTAAAAGGAAGAAATATTTATAAAAATTATTGCAAAATGATGCAAGAATTTTCGAATTATTTAAAAGAGCAAGGAGTCACGTCAGATGATAAATTATTTGAAGGAAAGACTAAAGAATATATAAAAGAGTGGATGATGCAAAAAACAGGTGAAAACAAATCAGATTTTATTACAAATTTACCTAAATTATATGCAAGTATATACTCTGATATAGAACTAGATTCATTATTAGAGGTTATTGGAACTTATAACAAAGATTTTGATAAGGAAAAGTATAAATATATTACACCATGTATGTATATATCAGATAGTACTAGAGAAAATTTAACTTATAAAGATTTTTTTGAAGATGGTGGCTATAAAAAGTATGTATACATTTTAGTTGGTGATAAGGCAAAAAAAGGAGATCGTCCAACAGATATATGGGCATTGCTTGATAATACAACTGTTGAAGATGATCAAGATACTTGGTTAATTCCAAAAAGTGAAATAAGTACAAAAATACTTGAAAATAAAACATATTCAGAGTTTTATAAAATAATAAGTGGTAATGAATGGATTTATTATACAACATCAAAATAGAAAAGAGGGTGACTAAGATGATAAAAAAAGTAAATAATAAAGGTATGACGTTAGTTGAAATTGTTGTTGTACTTTTAATTGCTTCTATTATTATGACAATTACTGGTGGAATCTTAGTCAACTCATTAGGTTATTTTGATACAACAACAAAGAAATCTTTAGATAAACAAACATTAGATGGTGTTCTAGATTTTATTAGCAATGAAATCACCTATGCAACAGATGTAAGAGTATCAAATACTAAACCAGATGATAGAGATTGGCATTATCTTTATGTATTAAAAAATGATAAAAATAAAGGTAGACTTTATCGTGATGGTAAAGCAGTTTTTGATGATGATTATTATATTAATAATCGAGATTTACAAATGGATGTTAGAGGTTTTACTACTAATGGATATCGTTTGGATTTAACACTTAAGTATTTAAATGGGACAGAAGAAGTATATTCAACAAAGAATACATATGAGCTAGTCAATTTTAATATTAATACAACTGATAAAACGACTTTATTTAGTAATATTTCTAGTACGACACAGTTATCAGAAAATACAAAACTTTATTATATAAAAGATGATTCGTCTAATAATAGCGATGATAATGAGAAAGAGGGCAGTGAAATCACAGTTGCTAAACAGGTTGAATGTATTAATACGAAAAATAATCGTGGTGATTATGTAGAAGGAAGACATTATAGTAAAGGTGATTTTGTTTATTGTGATGGGTCATGGTGGCAGTTAATTCAAGATAAAAGTAATGCTACTTCACCTGATAAAAGTAAAGCAAGATGGTGGAAAAAGATAGATAAAAATTATAGTCCACTCAGTGCATATACTAAAGGTGATATTGTTTTTTTTGAAAAAGAACAATGTTATTATCAATGCTTACAGGATATGTATTCTATGGGAGTTGGCAGTGATAGTTCTGATGGATATGCGCCAGATGGATTTAATGGAAAGCAGACCTATTGGAAGTATATTGGTCCTAAAAATACGGTTACAAAAGATGTACATAATTGTGATGATATTTCAATAAGAAGAACTGATACAGTTTTAAATAAATTGGATCGACTCACGGAAAGCCAAATAAATAGCATTCCTAAATATGATGTTAATAAAACGGATTATAAAATAGGTGATTATATATATAATGAAGAAAAAAACGGTGTTAAACAATATTATTTGAAAGTATTGGATGGATCTGGAGGTCCCGGATCAAGTGCATCTTCTGGATGGCAAATTTTATCTCGTGACTGGAATAAAAATAGTGCATACTTAAAGGGTGATATTGTTTTATATTCTGAAGCTCAAGATTTAGGATATCTTAAAGCCATGCAAAGTATAAATAAAGATAATAATCCAACAACATGGCCACATATGTTAGAAATTGTTAATGGTAATCCAAATCCAAATTATTTTTGGAGTACAGTAAATTGATGGAGGTTGACACATGAAAAGTTTACCAATAGGTGAAGTATTAAAAGAATATGGGTATATTAATGAAGAACAGTTACAGATTGCATTAGATGCCCAAAAGAAAGATAGAAGTAAAAGATTAGGGGAACATTTAATAGATTTAGGTTTTGTTAGTGAACAACAAATGTTAGAAGCTTTATCTGATAAATTAGCTGAGCCTTTAGTTTCATTGGATAATATAGATTTTGATATTAATGCTGTTAAAAAGATTCCTGAAGCAATGGCACAAAAATATAATGTCATTGGTTATGCTTTTAATGACAATGTGTTAACAGTAGCAACAAGTGATCCTTTAAATTATTATGGATTAGAAGATGTAAGACTTGTTTCAGGTTGTCGTATTAGTGTTTCACTTGCAACAAAAGCAGATATTCAAATTGCTATTGAAAGATATTATTCAGATGTTGATACTTTGAATTTAGTAGATGATATTGATGAATCGACTTTACCTGAAGTAGAAGAGGATCTAAATTTATTTGATGCGAATGAAGATGATACACCTGTTGTTAAATTATTAAATTCATTGTTAATTAGAGGATATAATACAAGTGCTTCTGATATTCATATTGAACCATTTGAAGAAAAATTGCATGTAAGAATGCGTATTGATGGAATGCTTGTTGATTATTTAGATTTAAATAAAAATATACAAGCGGCTTTGATTGTTAGAATTAAAATTTTATCTAACATGGATATTGCTGAAAAAAGATTACCTCAAGATGGTCATTTTATGGGAGTAATTGATGGAGTTGAATTAAATATTCGTGTATCTGTTATTCCTACTATCTTTGGTGAAAAGATTGTTATGCGTTATTTGAATTCTAATAGTACTATTGACCGCTTAAGTACTTTTGGAATGACAGAAGAAAACTTTAAGAAAATGAATCATATGATGTCTATGCCACATGGAATTATTTATGTTACGGGTCCTACTGGAAGTGGGAAAACCACAACACTTTATATGATCCTTGAAAAATTAGCTCAAGGACAAATCAATATTTCAACGATTGAAGATCCTGTGGAAAGAAAATTAAATCGTATTAATCAAATGCAAGTCAATACAATGTCTGGTCTTACATTTGATAGAGGATTGCGTGCTTTAATGAGACAAGATCCAGATGTAATCATGGTTGGAGAAACTCGTGATAAAGAAACTGCTGAAATTTCTGTTCGTGCAGCTATTACAGGACATTTGGTTGTCAGTACATTACATACGAACGATGCTATTAGTACGATTGTTAGGCTTGAAGAAATGGGTGTTGAACCTTATATGGTTGCTAACAGTTTAGTAGGTGTTGTTGCTCAACGTTTAATGCGAAAGGTTTGTCCTTATTGTAAAAAGGAAGTAGCTACTTCATTATCTGATCGTTTAGCTTTACAAGAAGGAATCAAATATATATCTAAAGGAACAGGCTGTCCTCATTGTAATCAAACAGGTTATAAGGGGAGAATTGCTATTCATGAAGTTATTGAAATAGATAGTAAAGTACGTAAAATGATTTCTAATCAAGAAGAAATAGATGATATTATGAAATATCTTGTTGAAGAACAAGGAGTAGAAACTTTAAGAGATCAAGCTTTAAAACTTGTTAAAGAAGGTAAAACAACAGTAGATGAATTCAATAAGATTATTGCTTATATTGATTAAAGGGGAATGTTATGGCAAATATTAATGATATTTTAAATGAAGCAAGAATTAAAGGATGTAGTGATGTCCATATTGGTGAAAATACAGGTATAACATTGAGACAAGATGGAAAACTTATTGAATTTGAACAAACTTTTAGTAATGAAGAAATAAAAGAAATGATTTTATCAATGTGTAAAGATCGAATTTTAAAGATTGTAGAAAAACATGAAGATGCTGACTTTGTCTATGTAAATGATTTAGGAAGACATCGTGTTAATATTTATTTTCAACAAGGTTATATGACAGCCGCAATTCGTATCATCAATGAACAAATCAAGACATTAGAAGAATTAAATTTACCTGATGTTTTACATAAATTGGCTTTACTTCCTCGAGGACTTGTTCTAGTAACCGGTCCTACAGGAAGTGGAAAATCAACAACTTTAGCAGCAATGATTGATTTTATTTCTTCAATGAGAAATTGTCATATTCTTACCATTGAAGATCCAATTGAATATGTATATCAACAAAAACAAGCTCTTATACATCAAAGAGAAGTCCATGAAGACGTTGATTCTTTTGATACAGCTTTAAAAAGTGCCATGCGTGAAGATCCAGATGTTATTCTTGTTGGAGAAATGAGAGACTATGAAACGATTCAAGCAGTTATTACTTTAGCTGAAACAGGCCATCTTGTATTTAGTACACTTCATACTATTGGTGCTCCTAAAACAATTGATCGTATTATTGATGTTTTCCCTCCTCATAAACAAGCTCAAATTCGTGCTCAATTAGCCTCTGTTTTACAAGCGGTTGTTACTCAACAACTTTTACCACTTGCAAGTGGTAAGGGAAGAGCAGCTGCTTTAGAAATCATGATTGCTAATGACGCTATTAAAAATTTAATTAGGGAAAATAAGGGTCATCAAATAGATACAATGATTCAAACTGGAAGAAATGAAGGAATGACAACATTAAATGCATCACTTGCTACTTTAGTAAATACTGGAAAAGTAAATCGTATGGTAGCAGAAAGATATTCTCTTGATGTTGGAGAATTAAGACAATTAATAAGATAGTTAAAAAGAATAAGCGAGTCTGCTTATTCTTTTGATTTGAGAAGGATGCAATTATTCATATATTGCATAACCTTTTATATATTCAAAAAGCAGCAGTATTAAAGATAGGTTTTAACACTGCTGTTTATTAAATACAAGTTCTTTTAGTGACACTACAAGAAATAATTACAAACTTGAATAACCTATTTTTTAGTAAGTTTTAAATTACTTACACACTTTTCTTGACAAACCCTTTGGTTTTTGAAAATAATTTTTTAATTCTTCAAATTCTTCAAAATCATATAGATGTTTTTGAAGATTACGAATTTGTTGTTTAGAAAAAGTGCTTATAAAATCACTGATATCTTCATGAAATTGCATTTTAATATACTTAATAATACTTTCCTTTGTTTCATCAAGAATACTATCTATTTCGTTATTTGCTTTTTCAGCTCTTTGGTTTGCTTCCTCCGCTTTTTTCTTCTCTTTCTCGGCTTTTTGATTCGCTTCTTTAATTTTTCTATCACGAGAACGAAGCAATATTTCATTATCTAAACGATCAAGATATTCTAGGTATGATTCTTCAGAAGATATATATTTGTCATGCATTTGTATCGCTTCCTTTACCAGTTTATCTGGTTCAATTTTATCATAGGCTTTCTCATTTTTAAAGAGATACATGAGTTGATTAAAACTTGTCATATCATCTATAACCTGATCAATATAATCAAGTTGAATAATGGTAATTTCTTGGCGGTTAAATGGGTAATCGATATGATGGATCGGATCATGCATTTTAAAAGGACATTTGTAGAAAGGACAATCTTTTAAATAATGATTATAGGAAATAATCATTGATCTTACGATTGAAGCATTTGCATAATCTTCACCCATTTTAACGTTTTGTCTTAAAAGCTCAGCGTTATAAAGTTCAAAACGAACGAGTATTTCTTTATTGAGCCCATAGGTTTGTAATTCGATGTTGTAGATATCTCCAACATCATCTACAGCAAAGACATCTAAAATCAGTTTCTTTTCGTAATAACTCTTTCCATATTGTTGGGGATTTTTCAATTTTGTAGAAATTATTTTTCTATCTGAAACGAGTTCTTGACAAATAAGAGTTCTAATTTTTTCGTTTTCTACAAGAAGATGATGAAAATATAAATCATTGGAATATTTTATAAAATTTTATCTCTTTTTGTTCATACGTGTTCCTCCCAATATTGTCTTTTTTTTGTTAAATTTCTTCTTTTTTGAAAAAATTTAAATATATTTTTGTATATATTGGGATGAGAAAATAATTCAATTATAAATTTTTAATAGCGTATTCAATAGCTTCACTAACAGCTCCATCTTCACAGCTACAAACAACTTGATAAGCTTTTTCTTGTATTGCTTTTTCACCGTTGCTAGGTGCAAAGGAATAAGGAAAACGTTCAAAGAGAGTTATATCATTCATGCCATCTCCTAAAACAATAACTTCTTCTTTTTTGATTTTTAATTGATCAATTACTTCTTCTAAAATCAATCCTTTTTGAGCATATTCGTTGGTAATTTCTACATTATCAGGATATGAAGATAAATAAGCAATATTTTTCATATCTTTAAAATAAGGTAGAACACGTTGTATTTCATCTGCATCATGAGAAAAAGCTTCAACCTTAATAATTTCTAAATCTCTCGAAATAAATTCATCAATAGAATCAAATTGTTGAATTTGACAGGCAGGGGAATCACTCATTGGACCTCCTGGTAAAAAATCTTCCATTTTATTGCCAAAGCGTACCTTACCACGATAAGCAAAACGATCTCTAACTACTTCCGGTTTTAAAGTACTATAAAAACCATTTGTTGCAAAAATCATATAAGGGGTTTGATGTTCAATAAAAACAGGAAGTATTTCTTTAAGTTTTTCTTTATCCAAATAACAATTCATTAATACTTCTCCATTTTTATTACAATATTGGGCCCCATTTCCTAAAATCATTGAACATTTAATATCAAAAGGATCTAAAATACTTGTAACACCATAATAATCTCTTCCTGAAGCCACAACAAATTCAATTCCTTTTTCTTGTGCTTTTTTTATACTTTCAATACATTTAGGATTGATGTAACCATGAGATAATAAGGTTCCATCAACATCACTGACAATCATTTTAATCATATTCATTTCCTCCATAGTTCTATTATAAAAAAAATAGATGATAAGAAATGGTTTTTTCTTAAAAAGAAAAAGAGTCTAAACTCTTTCTAAAATTTGTTTATAATTTGGAAAATTAGTCTTTGATACTTTTTCTAAAATATCTTGTCCATATTTTTTTACTAAAAGATAACCAGCATCATTTGCAAGAATATTAAAGCCTCTTGGTAAAGTGATTTCTAAGGAATCACACATGTTTTGATAATATTGAAGATAAGCATATTGTGATAATATTTTTGCGCACATCATGGCTGGTGATATATCCTCTTTTTTAAATTCAAGGTGACGTACTACAATGGTTTTGTGTTTTAAATAACGATAGTATTTTTTAGGTGCTAAAAAAGCATCGATTGTTTTTATTGAAATAGGATGACTGATTCTTTGAATGACATTGATCATTGCTTGATTATAGAGATTTGCTTTCATACAAGAAAGTTTTTGTCCTTCACTAACATATTGATTATAATGACTATTATCTAATAAAAGTAAACTATAAGTAAGCTTTTCTTTTAATACTTTTCCAAGCTGTATTATTTCTTCATTGCTTGTAACTTCTAAATTTAGCTTATTTAACCAAAATTCATCTTTTTGATCAACATAACAAGCCACAACGCATAATGGTCCAAAAAAATCGAGTGATCCTGTTTCATAACATCCAACGTGATTTTCCATATTATCCCTCCCATAATTTATTATAACATATCTTTTTTTAATTATTCACTAATCGAGTTTTGCTAGATAATGATTATAGAGTTTTTGACGTTCAAATACTTGAATATGACCGTATTGAATATCAATGAGTCCTTCTTCTTTAAACTGATTAAGTACTTTAGTAACGGTCACTCGAGATATAGCTAAAGAATCAGCAATTTCTTGATGCGTATAAGGAATACGACCAAAAAGTAAATTTTTTTCTTTATTATTATCTTTTGATAAATCATAAAGAAAAGCGGCTACTTTTTCATAACGATTATAGGTTTGTGCCCATTTGAGTAATTGCGTTAAATGATTACAATTATCATTTAACATTTTTAATAAAGAAATCGTTAAATCTAGTGAAGATGATAAATAAGGATAAAGATCTTGTAAATGACAAGTAATAATTTCAACATCATTAATTGCGGAAACTGTAGTAGGACGATAAGCATTTTCATAAAGGGAAGACTCCCCCAAAATACGTCCTTTATCAAGAACATCGTAATTGATTTCATCACCATTTTTTTTAATATGATAAACTCGTACTCTGCCTTTTAAAACAAGACATAACTCATCGGCACAATCATCTTGCATATAAATAATCTCATTTTTTTGATAACGTTTAATAGTTCCTACTTGTTTAAAGTAGTCAAATAGTTCTTCATTAATTTTCATTTTTTCACCTTCTTTGTTAAATTGTAACATAGGTTACATTCTGATAAAAGAAAAACTGTTATTATTTCTTGCGAGGTGAGAGATATGAAAAAAGTGATTCAAATTATTATTGGAAATGTTTTAATGGCGTTTGCGGTTAGTGCATTAATTTTAGATCATTCTATTGTGGTAGGAGGGGTTTCTGGTATTAGTACAGTTTTTCATTTTTATACAGGAATTTCTGTTTCTTTATGTGTCGCAATTATTAATATTGCTTTATTTTTAATAGGTCTTTGTTTTTTAGGAAAGACATTTGCAATGAAAACATTGATTTCAACATTTTTATTTCCTGTTTTATTAGAGTTTTTTAATCAACAAACTTATTTACATGGTTTATTAGATGATCAACTTCTTGTTTGTATTTTAGGTGGTTTTTTATTAGGACTTGGAATTGGTCTTGTTTTAAAAGCTGGAGGATCAACAGGGGGATTTGATATTTTAGCGCTTATTGTTGAAAAACATTTTAAAGTTCCCGTAACTTTACTTGTTAATGGTATTGATGCGACAATTCTTATTTTACAAATTTCTTTCCATAGTGTTCCTGAAATTGTTTATGGGATTATGACAATTTTGATTACAGCTTATATGATGAATTATTTATTATCATCAGGTAAAGGTTGTGTTCAAGTTCTTGTCATGACAAAAGAAATTGAAAAGATGAAAACAATGATTTTAAATGATATGGATGCGGGAGTGACTTTATTAGATGGTAAAACAGGGTTTTTAAAAGAAAATACAGAAGTTGTTTTAACAATTTTACCATATCGTAAACTTCCTGATTTAAAAGATAAGATTAAAGAGATTGATGATAAAGCATTTATTATTGTTTCTCATGTAGAAGAAGTTAGTGGAAATGGTTTTACATATACAAAAGAAATGCGAGAAGCTTAATCTTAGATGTTCATTTAGGTGGACATCTTTTTTATTTTGATAGATAATAAGGAAAACGGGGGAATGAGTTATGAAAATTGAAATTGCATCTTTAGAAGATGCACAAGAATTAGTAGAGATTTATCGCTATTATGTTGAAAAAACAGCGATTACTTTTGAATATGAGGTACCATCTGTTGAAGAATTTAAACAAAGAATGGTTCATGTTATGGAAAAATATCCCTATTTGATTGCTAAAGAGAATGATCAAATTGTCGGTTATGCTTATGCAAGTTGTTTTAAAAATAGGGTCGCTTATGATTGGTGTGTTGAGACATCAATTTATGTTAATTATGATTTAAAAAGATGTGGGATTGGTAAAAAACTTTATTTAGCCTTAGAAAAAGCATTAAAAGCACAACATATTACAAATTTAAATGCGTGTATTTCTTCACCTATTGAAAATGATGAATATTTGGATACTAATAGTATTGATTATCATCATCATTTGGGATATCAAATGATAGGTAAGTTTCATCAATGTGGCTATAAATTTAATCGTTGGTATGATATGGTATGGATGGAAAAATTTATAGGGGAACATTTAGAAAATCAATTACCAATTATTGAATTTAAGAAAATCAAAGATCAAATAGATTTAAATGAGGAATAACAAATGGAATTAAAACAAGGCAGACCACAAGAAAAAAGAATAGCTAAAGAAGAAAGAGTTTATGATTTGTTAGAAAAACTACATATTGATTATCAACGCATAGACCATGAAAAAGCAGATACGATGGAAATATGTTTAGAAATAGAAAAATCTTTACAAGCAACAATATGCAAAAATTTATTTTTAGTAAATTCCAATAAAAGCCAATATTATTTATTAATGTTAAAAGAACATAAAAAATTCAAAACAAAAAATATATCGAAACAAATCAACAGTTCCCGCCTTTCTTTTGGAAGTGATGAAAAAATGCATGAATATTTAGATATTACACCTGGTTCTGTTAGTGTTTTAGGACTAATGAACGACGTTAAAAACAATGTTCAATTATTAATGGATCAAGATTTATTAGAAGATGAATACCTAGGTTGTCATCCATGCATTAATACAAGTAGTCTAAAAATTAAAATGCAAGATGTTTTTGATAAAATTTTACCAGCCATTAATCATCAAGCAATCTTTGTGGAGGTTCAAGATGGATAAAGAAGGAATCATGATTTATTTGTGCATGAAAGGACAAAATGAATGGCTAGAAGAAGTTAAAGCCTATTTTCAAAAGAGTTCTTATGTCTTAAAAGTAATTGAAATTGATGATTGGCAAAATGAACTTTCTTTAACAAATCAAAAAGGGAAAATTCTTTTAGAAAAAATTAAGCAAATACAATTAAAAAACAAATATTTAAAATGTTATATTAGCGGTTATTCTTTAGCAGGTTTATTTAGTCTTTATTCACTTCATGAACTTGATTTAGATGGGGCTATCAGTGTATCTGGGTCTTTATGGCAAGAAGGGTGGTTAGAGTATTTAAAGAATCATCCTATAAAAAACAAAAGAATCTATTTAAGTTTAGGAAGTAAGGAACATAAAACAAGAAATGCATTGATGAAAAATGTGTTGAAAAACACCTTAGAAGCTTATAAAATCTATCAAAAAGAAAATGATTGTTTCTTTCAAAAAAATAATGGAAATCATTTTTTTGAAAGTGAACTAAGAATGAAGAAAGGATGGGATTGGTTTTTTTATGAAAAATAAGAAATTAACAGAAAAAAGACTTTTGCTTATTAAAAAAATACTATTTATATTAACGATTTTATTATTGATTTATCATGTAGGCTGGACAATTTTTATTATTGCTTTCCGCCATCATATTGGTGATGTTTACATAAAATATGTGACAACTATGATTTTTCGTATTCTTCAATTTAGTGCGATGTTACTTGTATTATCAGCACCTAGAATTTTACAAAAATGGTTTAAGATGCAAGTACCTTTAACACTTTATATAGTTATTGCATTTTTTGCCTTTAATGCTTTAGTTTTAGGAGATGGACTTGATTTTTATGGAAGATATCCATGGTGGGATTCTTTTTTACATTTCCATTCGGGTATAATTTTATCTTTTGTAGCCTTATGGTTTATTCATGTGATGATGGCTGAAAAAAGCAAATATATTTATATGAATAAATATTTTACATGTTTATTTTTAGTTGTGTTTTCGCTAGGAATAGGGGCTTTTTGGGAATTATTAGAATATAGTTGTGATGGGATCTTTCATACCAATGCTCAACAATATATGGCTTCTACAAAAGGAACACTTGTTTCTAAAAAAGATATTCCTTTAAAAGGACATGAAGCTTTAAAGGATACAATGAAAGATTTAGCTCTTGATTTAGGAGGCTCTTTAATTGTAGCAACTTATGGTTTTATTAAACATGATGAAATATTAGAAAAAAGAAACGAGAGATAAATTATCTCTCGATGATATTTTGAGCTAGAGATTCTAAATGATTTTTAGAATCTTTTATTTTTTGAATTTCATCTGGCGAAGCTGTTTCATAATTGAATTTTCTAGTTATTTTCATTAAAGAAGCAAGTTCACCTTTAATTTGTTTTCTTAAAGCTTTATCCATTTCTTTTTTATGCGTTGCAAGACCATTTTGAACATTGATTATCAATGTTTCAACTTCATTTTTTAAAAGCATATTTTCTTTAGTAACTTGGTCTTGGCTTTCATACATTTTCGCTTGTTTAATAGCTTCTTCAATATCTGTATCAGACATTTTAGAAGAACCTTCAATTATCATACTTTGACTATTTCCAGAAGCTAAGTCTTTAGCAGAAACGTGAACAATACCATTACTATCAATATCAAAAGTAACTTCAATTTGTGGAACTCCACGCATCGCACGTTTGATTTTTTTAAGCTTAAATTTACCTAAAGATTGATTATCTTTTGCGAGTGGTCTTTCTCCTTGTAAAACATTGATTTCAACTTGTGTTTGAAAGTTTGCTGATGTCGTAAAGACTTGACTGTGACTGGTTGGAATCGTTGTGTTTCTTGGAATTAATGGTGTAGCAACACCACCAACAGTTTCAATAGAAAGTGTCAAAGGTGTAACATCTAATAATAAAACATCATTATCTTCACCATATAAAACCATTTCACCGCTTAGTTTTCCTGCTTGGATTGCAGCTCCTAAAGCTACACATTCATCAGGATTTAAGGATTTACTTGGGTCCATTTGAGTAATTTCTTTTACTTTTTCTTGAACTGCTAAAATACGTGATGAACCTCCCACTAAAATGACTTTATTTAAGTCTTGTGGTGTTAATCTTGCATCATTTAAGGCTGTTTGCATTGGTAAAACAAGACGATCAATTAAAGATTTTGTCAGTTCATTCATTTTTTGTCTTGTTAAAGTGATTTCTAAATTTTTTGGACCATTTACATCTTGATAAATAAAAGGTAAATTAATGATGGTACTTGATTGACTTGAAAGTTCTATTTTAGCTTGTTCACTAGCTTCTAAAATACGAGATAAAGCAATTTGATCTTTTCTTAAATCAATTCCTTCTTGTCTTGAAAAAGTATCAAGGACGTAGTCACTAATGGCTGTATTAAAATCATCTCCACCTAAATGATTATCCCCAGCTGTTGATAAAACTTCAATAACACCACTACCAATTTCAATAATCGAAACATCAAAAGTTCCACCACCTAAGTCAAAAACCATTACCTTTTGACCATAAGCATTTTCTAAACCATAGGCAAGAGCAGCAGCTGTTGGTTCATTAATAATTCTTAATACTTCTAAACCAGCAATTCTTCCAGCATCTTTAGTTGCTTGCCTTTGTGCATCGTTAAAATAAGCAGGAACTGTGATAACGGCTTGTGTTACTTCTTCTTGTAAGTAAGCTTCTGCATCCGTTTTTAATTTTTGTAGAATCATAGAAGAAATGAGTTGAGGAGATAGTTGTTTACCATCGATTTCCACATGATAGTTATCTCCCATTTCTCTTTTAATAGAAGAAATTGTACGTTTTGGATTCATCGATTGTTGACGTTTTGCAAGTTCTCCTACAAGTTTCTTTCCATCTTTATCAAAAGCAACAATACTTGGTGTTGTTTTTTGATTTTCTTTATTTTCAATAATTTTAGCTTTTCCGTTTTCATAAAAAGCCATACAACTATTTGTTGTACCTAAATCAATTCCAATAACCTTTGCCATAATTTTCTCCTTCTAACAACATAAAATAGGATAATGATATCCGCTACCACAACAACAAGACATCATACAATTTAATAACATAATTGAATAGCAACAATTCATCATACTTGCAGGATTTCCATATTGTTGGCTTGTTTGACGATATTGATTCGTATTTCCTTGTAATTGGTTCACTAAAAGAATATATTGCATATTCATAGGTTCCATTTGTAAGGCTGTTTGAGCATATTCTTGAGCACGTATATTATTTCCTAAACCATTTTCAGCAATGGCAGATAAATAAAACCACATACTTGATTTATTACGTATTTGATTTAAAACATTAAGTGCTTCTTGATAACGTCCGCCTTGAATAAATCCTTGAGCTTCTTGATAAGCGTCTTGATCATTACCTGTATATTGATAACCACCAGTTGTTTGACCACCATAACTTTGTTGTCTAAAACCTTTTTTTCTTTCATCCATAATAGTTTTATATGCATTTTGGACTTCTTTAAATTTTTCAGTGTATTCTGCTTGATGAGGGTTTCCAATATTAGCGTCAGGATGATATTTTTTAGAAAGCGTACGATACGCTTTTTTTACTTCATCATCACTAGCACTAGGGGATATACCTAATATTTGATAGGGATTCATGATTGTTCCTCCATTCTTTTCTTTTTGATTAGTTCAAATTTTGTCCAAATACCACTATAAATAATATTTCTTAAAAGTTCAATATTTTTAATTAAAGGAAGTTTTTCAAAATAATAACTACTTCTAGAAATCATCATTTCTAATATTTTAAAACAATAATCCTGAAAATTATCTTCTTTAAATTGATCTTTAAAAGGATTGTATGTTTGTTTTTTTAAATCTTCTTCAACATCTTCAAAAGCATCTATTAAATAAATAAACTTACCTAAATAAAATCCCATTTGATATAAATCATCCTTGAAAATATCCTCTTGATAAACACATATTTCAGCCATAATATGGCCAAAATGACCAGCTATTTTATCTAAGTCCATACAATTCGTTTGTTCTAAATAATGGATTTGATCTAAGTGTTCTTTAATAGTTTCTACTTTTTGAGGGTATTTATTTTTAACAATTTTAAATTTCTTTTTTATAAATTGAATAAGGGATTTACTTTTTAAAGAATTTTCATCTAGAATATCATCTTCTAATTTATAATAAGTTAATATAATGGTCATATCACTTACATAATCCATACATTCATTTGTACAAACTCTTTTTTTATGAAAAGGATGTATAGGACAATGGATAAAATAATGATTTTCATGAGGTTCATAAAGACTTGAAAGTAAAATACCTACAAAGTTTAAATCATAATTAAGAGTAAATTGACTTAATCTTCCATGATTCTTTTTTAAAGATTGACATAAACCACAATAATATTCTTGATATTGATCAAAATCTTTTATTTTTAATTCGGGTTTATTAATAACAACATAACCAAACATTTTTAAGTTCTCTTTTCAAATTTTTGATGGCAGCTTGGACAAGTCACAATAATTTTTCCTTTTCCTTTAGGAAGTCTTACCATTTGTTTACAAGACGGGCAACGATAATATTTATGACTTCTATCTGACAATCTTTTCTTTTGTAAATTAAACCATTGTTGAATAGGTTTAATGCTTTTTAGATACTTTTCATTTTCTTGATAACGTTTGTATGTTTGTCTAGAAAACATACGATAGATTACTAATAACCAAATTAAATAACCTAACCACATTATAATTCTATTGTTGAAAAATATATTGACGATAAATAAAGCAATCACTAGAAATAATGCGTGATTGTTTAATGTATCTATACCATATCTTCCTTGCATAAAGCGGATTAACTTTTCTTTCATAAAAACATCTCCTTCACTTTGATGAGGAGATTATATTATTGAATTGTGTATTAAACATGAACTCTAAAAAACATTATATTTTGATTTTCTATGACAGAATATGATGATAAAAAATAAATATTTTAAATGAAAATAGATTAGAAATTTTAAAAAGACATTAACTGACATATTTTATAACTTTTTCTTTCTATGGTAGTAGTGGAAAGGAGAAAGAAATGAAAAAATTAATATGTCTTTTAACAACATTTCTAAGCTTGTTTTTTATGATGAAACCTGTTGAAGCAACTGGTTTAAAATGGGAAATTTCTAAATCAAAAACAGCTACTCAACTAGATTCAAATTATCAAAGTCAAGTGGCGCTTTCACTACCTTCGAAAAGCGAAAACTTAGTTTCTGATGTTGTTTTTGTTTTAGATAAGTCAACTAGTGCACAAATTGAAAATCAAGCATTAGAAATGTTAGAACAACTTAAAGCACAGATTGAAAAAACAGATGCAAAGGTAAAAGTAGGAATTGTTATTTTTAATAAAACAGCACATGTATCTTCATGGTTTAATCTTACAAGTCAAATGTCTCAAATCAAAGAAGCAATTCAACAAGAAATTACTTCTGGAACAAATAGTCATGCAGGATTATTAGCTGGTAAGGAATTGTTGGATAATGACAAGGAAGTAGAAGCTCAAAGGAAATATATGGTTTTTGTAAGTGATGGTATTACTTATATGTATAATCAAGAACCAACAGTTACCGCTTGGTCTTTTGAAAATGATGGAAGTGTTTTAAATTGGGCAGGTCCTGATAATTTTAAATCTAAATATAGTGATTCCATTCCTGAATGGAACACATATTTTAAAAATGTAAAGAATCAATTAGAAAGTCAAGGTAATAAATATGATTATATTTATGGACAAACACCAACAGTTTCAACACCTGTATTAGAATCGAATCAGTATTTAAATTCAGTTGATAAAGCACTTTATTATACGAATGATACGTATCAAAATATGAAAGAAGAAGGGTATCATTGTTATGTGATGAAGGCTAATGGTCAAAGTCATTATCCTTGGGCAACTTCTTTTATGGAATACTTATCAAATAATGAAGAAGTTTCTTTTGATGCTATTCAAAATGATATTTATTATTTATTAGATAAAGGAAGTTATGTTGAAGATTATATTGGTCAAGGAAAAGATCAATTTGGAAATGAATATAATTTTGATTTTGTTAATGAAGTTAATCAATTTTATATGATGGTTGGTCAAAAGAAATATACACCAGAAATGATAGAAGATGATACATGTTATCATTATGGATTTAATAAGCAAAATGATGGTTATGATTATGAACTTTACTATTATTCTGGAGTAGAGGAACATTTTATTTGGAAAATGAATGTTCCTGTTACACAATTTGATCCAGTTCAACTTATTTATACTGTTATACTAACAAATCCTCAAGAACAAGCAGGAGAATATGGTTACTATGATGAAGATGGTCATTTAAATAAAGATAATTTAAAGACGAATATTCGAGCTACTTTACATCCTGTAGATAGTAATGGAAATGCTTTAGAAATTGAAGATTTTTTAAATCCGACAGTAAGCTATAGTGTTCAAAATACAAAAATTCAAGAGAATCCTAAACAAGAAACAAAGATACAAACAGCTAAAAAAAGTGTAAAAACAGGGGATGAACAAATGATTTATCCTTATATAGTACTTTCTCTACTAACAATTTCAATTGTATCTGTGCTTAAAAGAAGATTAGAAGAATAATCTTCTTTTTTCTTTGATTTTATATCTTTATTGACAGTTGTTTTTAAGTTTTTCCATCGATTTTATAAATGAAAATGTATTTATTTTTAATAAGAAAAAATCCGACAAACTTTATAATATCTCCTTTTTATTATTTAAACAAAGAAGGAGGAAGATTATGAAAAAATTAATACAAATAAGTATTTGTTTGATGATTTTAATTTTAAATATGCATACAGTTAAAGCTATGAATTATCAAGCACAAATACAAGATCATTATTATGAATCATTTCAAGAAGCTATCAAGGATATTTTAGATGAAAAACAAAAAGGACCGATTTATTTATTAGATGATGTTATTTTAGATATAGGAACTATTAATAAAGATATTGAAATTATAGGAAATCATCATCAAATATCAGTTCCCTGTCAAAGTCAAACAAATGATAGTGAAAGTCAAGGACGTTTAAATATACAGGCACATTTAACATTTAATCAATGTGATGTACAATTTAATAATATGTATTCATCTGGAAATAATACATGGTCGGTTGTTATGTCTTCAACTGGTGTTTTAGATTTAATCAATCAATCGCATGTTTCTTTTGTAAATTATGGTATCTATGCGAGTAATGGTGCGATTATTAATGTAGATCATTCAGTAGTTTCATTAAAACAAATGAAGTATACTTCAATGATGGGTGAATCATATGGTATTTTAAATCTTAATAATAATGCTAAGTATAACATAGAGGATGCGATTGAACCAAATGGAATAACAGGTTTTCATATAAATGTAGATCATTCTAGTCTTGTTATTCAAAATTGTACAAATCAAGCTATTGTTAAAGGAAATTTAAATATTACAAATCAAGGAAGTGTATCACTTTTAAATAATGAAGTTGGTTATAATATGTATAGTGGTAATCAACTTTATGTAGATGAAACATCTTCATTAAAAATGAATGAAAATAAAAATTGTGCCCTTTTAAGTCAAGGTAAACAAAAACGTACAATGATTGTTAAAAAAGGAGGAAAGCTAGAAGCTCAATATAATGGAAGTCAGTATCAAGCAAGTGATGATGAATCTAAATATTATGCTCAAACATCTGCTTTAAATTTTGGAGTTTATGGATGGTATGAAAGAGCACAAAAAATATATTTTTATCCTAATTCAGATGATGTTATTTTTGAAGATGGTGCCAAAGTAAATATTTCTCATAATTATGTAAGAGGTATTTCTAATTATGGAAATCTTTATCTTGGTAATCAAACTATTATTACTTCAAATGGAGGTTATCAAAAAGGTAATCCACTTGATACATGTCGTGTAGGTAAAGGTGGAGGAATTTATAATGCTGGAAAGTTAACATTATCTAGTACAGTTTTATATAACAATCATGCACGTTTAGCTGGTGATGATCTTTATGGAGAAGAAACAGGCTCAGTTTATTTGAGTACGGTAGGTAATAATTGGATTTTAGATGATTGTAATCATAAAATAGATGGTTGGTATCAAGATACGTTACAACACAGATGGGATGGAGAACATTTAGATCGATTATATCTTGTAAATATAGAAAAGAATCAAACATATCATGCCTTAGAAGCTAAAGCCGCACATGGAATCATTAAAGAAGACATTAAAACAGAAATAACACCTACAGAATCTGTCAAGGTACAAGCTGTTAAAACAGGAGATACAACACCAATGGATTATTGGTATACACTTATAGGTCTTTCATTAACTGTTATGCTTTTATTCTTTATTAAATATGTGATGAAAAAACGCGATTAGTCGCGTTTTGTTTTTGTTTGTGGTATGATAGCGTGGGTGATGAAAATGTTAGTGTCGATGACAGATATAACAAAGTATAATGGAGAAAGATGTATTTTAGATCAAATAGAATTACATATTGAAGATAAAGATAAAATAGGAATCTTAGGAGTTAATGGGACTGGCAAATCAACGCTTTTGAAGATTATTTCAGGTATTGAAGATTATCAAGGGAAAATGACTTATCAAAAGGATTTACGTATTAATTATTTACCACAAACACCTTTGTATAATGAAATGGATACAATTATGGAAACAGTTTATAAACAAATTGATTCAAAAGATATTCATGATTTTGAAATAAAGGCTCAATTAGGTAAGTTTGGAATTTATGATGAAAATCAAAAAATCAAAGAACTTTCAGGAGGACAACTTAAAAGAGTAGCTTTAGCGATTGCTTTAATGAAGCCTTGTGATTTATTAATTTTAGATGAACCAACCAATCATTTAGATAATAGTATGATTGAATATTTAGAAAAGTTTTTAATAAAATGGTCAAAAGGATTATTAATGGTAACTCATGATCGTTATTTTTTAGAAAGAGTAGTAAATCGTATTGTTGAAATAGATCATGGACAAGTTTATAACTATGAAGCCAATTATTCAAAATATTTAGAACTGAAACAATTAAGATTAGAAACACAACTTTCTAGTCAAAGAAAAAGAAAACTCTTTTTAAAGAAAGAACTTGAATGGGTACGTGCTGGCGTACAAGCACGTACAACTAAAAGTAAAGATCGTCTGCAAAGATTTGAAGAATTATCAAAAGTAAAAGATATAGAAGTGAATGGGAAAATTGAAATGATTCATACTTTTTCTCGTTTAGGAAAGAAAACAATTGAACTGAATCAGATTTCTAAAAGTTTTGGTCAAAGAAAACTATTTGATGAATTTTCTTATATGTTTAAACAACATGACCGTATTGGAATATTAGGAGATAATGGAACAGGTAAATCAACATTATTAAATATTCTTACAGGAAGTTTAAAAAGTGATACAGGGTATGTTGAAATTGGAGAAACTGTACGTTTTGGTTATTTTAAACAAGGATATGATGATTTACCAATGAATAAAAAAGTCATTGATTATATTCAAGAAATTTCTAATGATTTTAAGGTGGATGGACAAGGATTATCAGCTAAAGATATGTTAGAAAGATTTTTGTTTGACGCTAGATTACAACATACACCAATTTCTCGTTTATCTGGTGGAGAAAGAAGAAGACTTTATTTATTACGTGTATTAATGATGATGCCAAATGTTCTTGTTTTAGATGAACCAACAGCTGGATTAGATCCATCAGGGATTAAAGAAATGATGGATTTATTTAAAAAAATTCATGAAATGGGTAAAACAGTAGTTTTAGTAACTCATGATATGAACCATGTTTTAGAATATTGCGACAATGTTGTTGTAATGAATGACGGACAAGTTGAAAAAGCTGGGAAAGTAAAAGATATTTTTCTAGATAGTGATTATTTATTAAATTTAGGAATAGATTTACCTTTAATCACAAATCTTATTATTCAGTTAAATCTAAAAGGCTATCATATAGATACATCTATCAATGATATTGATGCTTTAGTTGAAGTGATTGGTGGTGAACTTCATGGATAATATGACTTTTGGTAAATATATACCGGGGAATTCAATAATTCATCGGTTAGATCCACGATTAAAAATATGTGCTGTTTTCATATTTTTAATTTCTGTTTTTTTTGATGCGGGATTTATAGGATACGGTATCTTAGCAATTTATGTTTTATTATGTTCGTTAGTTTCTAAAATTAAACTTTCTCATATTTTAAAAGCAATAAAACCGATGGTCTTTATGATGTTGTTTTTGATGATTTTTAATATATTTTTAATGAAAACAGGTGATGTTATAATAAAAATAGGAAGTATTAGTATCTACTCAGGTGCTTTATTACAAACTGCTTATATTTTTATAAGGCTTGTATTGATTATTACTTTAACAACATTAATGACTTCTACAACGAAGCCTTTAGAATTAACACTAGCTATTGAAAGTTTATTAAATCCATTAAAAAGATTTCATTTTCCAGTGCATGAACTTGCTATGATGATTTCAATTGCATTAAGATTTATCCCTGATTTATTAGATGAAGCGAAAAGAATTATGAAAGCACAGGCTAGTAGAGGTGCGGATTTTAATGAGGGATCTTTCATGGAAAAAATAAAATCAATTATTTCATTAATTATTCCTTTATTTATTTCTGCTTTTCAAAGGGCAGAAGAACTTGCTAACGCTATGGAAAGTAGAAATTATAATCCAGAAGCAACACGTACAAAATACAAAGTTTTAACATGGACGCATTTAGATACGTTATCAATGTTAATAACATTAGGTGTATGTTGTGGTGTGATTATAATGAGTTTTATGTAATGAATAGAATAAAATGTATTGTAAGTTATGATGGTAGTAAATTTCACGGATTTCAAGTTCAAAATCAATTTAGAACAGTTCAAGGTGAAATTCAAAAAGCTATAAAAAATATTTGTAAAGATGAAAATATTGTTATTCATGCAAGTGGTCGAACAGACGCTAAAGTTCATGGTAGAAGACAAGTCTTTCACTTTGATACTTTAAGGGAAATGCCTGAAAAACAATGGAAAAGGGCTATTAATCACTTTTTACCTAATGATATTTATATTATTGATAGTTTCTTAGTTGATGAAAATTTTCATAGTCGTTATTCTGCTACTAAGAAAGAATATCATTATATGTTAAGTATGAATGATTATTCTCCATTCGAAACAAATTATATTTATCAATATGGAAAAGAATTAGATATAGAAGCAATGAGGAATGCTGCAAAAATTTTTATTGGTGAACACGACTTTGCATCCTTTTGTGCTGTTGATCAATATGGCAATACAATTAGAACACTTTATCAAATTGAAATTGAAAATAATCAAGGTATTGTTACTTTTAAGCTTGTAGGTAATGGATTTAGAAGATATATGGTAAGACATTTAGTTGGTGGCTTGATTCAAGTAGGGGCACACAGAATTACTAAAGAATTTTTAGAAGAGTTAATAGAAAGTAAAGGACAAAAAAAGTGTTTATTTAAAGCTAAACCACAAGGACTATATTTGCATGAAGTTTTTTATAAATAAAACAATATTTGCTATATTTCCCAGGAAATAGATTATAGTTCTTATAATCCGATATAATTAGAAACTTTTATAAAGATGATAACTAAAGGAAACTCATTGATTGATTTCCTTTTTTTGTTTTCATCAATAATCAAAAATGGTAAAATAAGAATATAAAGGAGAAAAAATGATGGCAAGAAAATGTATTGAAAAATATTTAGAAACCCATAAAAGCACATATATAGGAAGATACAGGTGTCATAGTGCAGTACAAACAAAAAAATTTGAACATAAATTTCATTATTATATTTTAGATATTCAATTTAAAGCAATCGATGTATTTGTTACTATAGATTATTCTGGAGATGAGATCGTACCAACATTTTCTGTTAATCTTCATGAACAAGAACAAGAATACATTATAAAAGATGCTTTAAATAAGATTCTTTATTTTAATCAATTTAAAACAATTTTACATTGTCATGTTTTTGAGCATTTTATTGAAACACATACAGTTGATACAATATTAGAACCTTTAGATTATCGAAATATTCTAGATTACTTAGAATATCATTCTGGTACAAACCAAGAAACTGTAGATGAATTTTATACATTTTTTAATCCATATTTAGATAGATTATTATATAATAAAAATTATAAAAAATTTATGGATTCAATAGCTCTTTTATTAGATAAAATTTTATATGAATATGAATGGGATGGAGTAAATGCAAAATATTTAGATACTGAATATCAATTTCATTTAGAATATTTTAAAGAGACCATAAAGAAAATGACAAATCATATAGATGGCTTTTTTAAATCAACTAAAGATGAATTATTAGAAATCTTTGAGCGCTTATGTCAAATGCCAAGATTTACACTTTCAATTATAAAAGAATTTGGAAGCTTTATTTTATTGAATAAAGAAGTTGCTGAAAGATTATTTAATCATTTTGAAAGATTAAATCCAGATCAGTTAGAAAATAATATTGTTATTTCATATCTCAAATCACTTTATCAAAATAATCATGAACAATATATCGATGCATGTGAAGATATTCTACGTTTTGTAATGAATGATGTGTTGACTTTTGCTAATCATGATTTACAAAAAGAAATAGGAAATAGAATTTTAGAAATAGAAGGATATGATTTACTTATCGATTTATTTTCAAAAGATTATAATACATTCTTATTTGTATGTTTTCCAATTTCAACATTTCCACCAGAATACAAAGAAATTATGCGTTTGGAATTAGAAAAAGCAATTCGTTTCTATGCAGCAAGGATGAATCATGATGAATATCGTCTTACTTCATTTGAACAGGTAGCTAATATTAATAGATTATTAATGGAAGAATATAAGGAGGAATATTCAAATGGTAAAGAATAATAAAACAGCAATTAAAGGATTATTAGTTTTAGGAGGTGTTTCTACTGCAGCAGCATCTGTTTACACATTATCCAAAAAATATGCAAAAAAATTATTATACAGACATCATAAACAAGAAGATAGACCAAGTATTTTAGAAACAAAATTCAATAGTCAAAATATTTATATAAAAAATGATCAAGATATTCAATTAAGAGGAATTTTGATTCCTAAAGAAAACCCTCAAATGACAGTTTTAATTTCACATCCATTTGGTTTACAGGCAAAAGATATGCAATTATATGTTCCATATTTTGAAGACCATTTGCCAGAAGCACAAATCTTATTAATAGATGCTTGTGCACATGGACAAAGTGATGGTTATATTAGAGGATTTGGAATCAAGGATGTCAATGATTTAGTATGTTGGAATAAGTACCTATTAGAAACTTATGGGAAAGATCATAAAATATTAATGTATGGTAAAGAACAAGGAGCAAATACAATTTTAAATGCTTCAGGTAGACATGTTTTAAAAAATGTTGAAGCTATTATTTCAGATGGGGCTTATACGTCACCATATGATATTATTGGATATCGTTTAGAAGCAGATTATAAGATTTCAAAATATCCAGCAATTTCAATTATTGCACGTCATATAAAAAAAGCTGTGCGTATTGATTTAAAAGAAAATACAACAAAATATGTTAGACACAATGATATACCTACATTGTATTTTCATGCAAAAGATGACGATTTTGTACCATTAAAGATGGTTTATCCGCTATATAATAAAAATAGAGGAGAAAAAGTATTGTTTGTCTTAAAAGATGAAAAATACTTATATGAACTTGTTGAAAACGATGACTTTAAACAAACATTAAGTCAGTTTATCAAAAAATATATGAAATAAGGAGAAAAAGAATGTATTTTAAAGAAACAAAAGGATTTCCTAAAGATTTTCTTTGGGGAAGTGCATCTGCTGCTTATCAAGTAGAAGGTGGCTGGGATGCAGATGGTAAAGGTGTTTCCAACTGGGACAAATTTGTAAGAATTCCAGGAAAGACTTTTAAAGCAACAACAGGTGATAAGGCCGTTGATCATTATCATCGTTACAAAGAAGATGTCAAGTTGATGGCAGAAATGGGATTGAAAACATATCGTTTTTCAATTGCTTGGACACGTATTTATCCAAATGGAAATGGTGAAGTCAATGAAAAAGGTTTAGAATTTTATGATAATCTTATCAATGAATTATTAAAATATGGAATTGAACCTATGGTTACAGTTTATCACTGGGATATGCCACAAGCTTTAGAAGACCAATATCATGGTTGGGAAAGCAGAAAAATTGTTGATGATTATGTAAATTATGCCACAACATTATTTAAAAGATATGGAGATCGTGTAAAATATTGGATTACAATGAATGAACAAAATATCTTTACAGGACATGGATGGTTAGAAGGAATGCATCCACCAGGAAAAGTAGATGATATGAAAACATTCTATCAAGTCAATCATCATGCCAATATTGCACATGCTAAAAGTGTTATAGCTTTAAAAGAACTTCATCCAGAAGCAAAAGTAGGGGCTTCATTTGCTTATAGTCCAAGTTATGCTTATGATCGTAAACCTGAAAATGCAATGGCTAAAGCGGACTATGATGATTTACAAAATTATTATTGGATGGATGCTTATGCTTATGGACGTTATCCACGTGCTGCTATTCAATATTTAAAATCATTAGGGTGTGCTCCTGTCTTCGAAGAAGGTGATGAAGCATTAATGAAAAAAGCAGCTTCACTTATTGATTTCATGGGTGTGAACTATTATCAAACATGTGTTGTTGAATATAATGATATTAATGGTGTTGGTAGTGATCATACAATGAATAACACTGGTAAAAAAGGTACCGCTAAAGTTCAAGGTGTACCGGGTCTTTATAAAAAACCACAAAATGAGTTTTTACCAACAACAGATTGGGATTGGACAATTGATCCAATGGGAATTAGAATGTGTTGTCGTGAAATTACTTCGCGTTATGATTTACCAATCGTTATTTCCGAAAATGGTTTAGGTGCATTTGATAAATTAGAAGATGGACAAATTCATGATCCATATCGTATTGATTATTTAAAACGTCATATCGAAGAACTTAAAAAAGCATGTGATGATGGTTGTCGTGTTCTTGCTTATTGTACATGGTCTTATACTGATTTATTAAGCTGGCTAAACGGATATCAAAAACGTTATGGTTTTGTTTATATTGATCGTGAAGAAGATGAAAATTCAGGTACTTTAAATAGATACAAAAAAGATTCATATTATTGGTATAAAAAAGTAATTGAAACAAATGGAGAAGAATTATAGGAAACAATGTTTCCTATTTTCTTTAGGGGGTTAAGATGTATAACTTTGCAAGTGATTATTTAGAAGGAGCTCATCCACAAGTGATGGAAGCTTTAAATAAGACAAATTTTATTCAAACAGTAGGATATGGGGAAGATCAATATTGTCAAAAAGCTAAAGATAAAATAAAAGCAATATTAGAAAATGAAAATGTAGATATTCATTTTTTAGTAGGTGGTACACAGACAAATATGATTATGATTTCTTCAGCATTAAAAGATTATCAAGCTGTTATTGCTGTTGATAGTGGACATATCAATGTTCATGAAACAGGAGCTGTTGAATTTACCGGGCATAAGATTTTAACAAAGCCACATCAAGATGGAAAGATGATTCCTGAAATGATTGATGAAATCATGCGTGAACATCCTGATGAACATATGGTGCAACCTAAAATGGTATATATTTCACAAACAACAGAATATGGTACGTACTATACTTTAGAAGAATTAAAAGCCATTTATGAATGCTGTCAAAAAAATAATTTATATTTATTTATAGATGGAGCAAGACTTGGAAGTGCACTTGTCTTGAAAGATGCACCAACTTTACAAGAGATGGCGCTTTATAGTGATGTTTTCTATATTGGTGGTACAAAAATGGGAGCCTTATTTGGTGAATGTTTAGTTATTATTAATGATGAATTAAAAACCGATTTTAGATATCATATTAAACAAAAAGGTGCCATGCTTGCTAAAGGAAGATTATTAGGAGTTCAATTTAATGCTTTATTTGAAAATGATTTATATCTAGAAATAGGAAAACATGAAAATGAATGTGCTGATATATTAAGAAAAGGATTCAAAGATAAAGGCTATAAGATGTATATTGAAAGTCCTTCTAATCAAATATTTCCAATCGTTGATCAACAAACGTTGGAAAAAATAAATAAAAACTATATAACAACATATATGTTTAAAATAGATGACCAACATACATGTATACGTCTAGTTACATCATGGGCAACGTCCAAAGAAATATGTGAACAATTTATAGAAGAATTATAATTGATACATACTATTTTATTGTAAATAAATAGATAACGTAGTAGAATATGACTAGGATTTATTATCCTAAATTTCGAGAAATGGAGATAATAAAAATGAATAAAACTGAATTAGTAGAAGCTATTGCTTCAAGCACTGAATTAACAAAAACTGATGTAGATAAAGTAGTAACTGCTTTAGTTGAAGTTGTTACTGATGCTTTAGCTAAAGGAGATAAAGTTTCTTTAAAAGGTTTTGGTAATTTTGAAGTTCGTACTCGTAGTGAAAGAACAGGTAGAAACCCAAGAACTGGTGAAACAATGACAATTGCTGCAAGTAAAGCACCTGCATTTAAAGCAAGTTCTGCATTAAAAAAAGCTGTTAATAAATAATAATAGAAAACCGATGAGTTTGTTACTCATCGGTTTTTGTATTTTCAATTGTAATATTTAATTTATAATGATCTTTAATTTCTGGAATAGCCTGTAGATATGTGGTTAAGGTTTGTTCAGCTTTTGTTTTAGACTTTTCTAAAATACCATTAGAAATAGCTTCTTTTTCATTTTTTTTCTTTTCTTTAGTCGCAAAAGATTTATAATCGTTAATACTTATTTGATTGAAAATATTTGATGATTCATCATATACTTCAATAGAGTTTTCATCAATTTCATGACTTAAAATTTTTGCAGCAGGTAAAGTAATATTTAATTGCTCATTATCGATACTTATTTTAGCCTGTTTTAAATCAATCCCTGCTTTAATAGATCCATCATATGTAATAATAAAAGTTTTTTGTGTTAAAGGAATTTTCCAACCATTAAAAGATAATTTATTAGAAAATTTTCCTACCTTACTATAATCATATGAATAAAGTGCAAGCTCATTAATTTCAGTTAATTGATTTTTAATGGTTGTTGAAGTAATTTTATCATTGTTACTACCACTTGCATAATGAACACCTGCAAAAAAGATTGCAATAACTAAAACTATAATTGCTATAACACCACCAATAGCCTTTTTTGACTTTCCAAGAGTATCTAATATTTTCATGTCATCACCCACGAAGATTATATCATAATTTGTCGAAGTAAGATATTATAGGTATAAAAAAAGAATGATTTTAGAAATTATATCTAAAACCATTCTTTTTCTTATTTAACGATTTTACCGTAAACTTCTCTACCACAAGCTGCTGCATTACTTTCATCAGTATCAATATGCATAGCTGTTGCATATGAAGCGCTTACACGACAAACAACATCTCCAAAGATCAAAGAACGTCCATCTGTATTAATTTCAACTTTAACGATTTCTTTATCTTTTACTCCAAATTTTTCAGCATCTTCAGGTGTTAAGTGAATATGTCTTTTTGCAGCAATCACGCCACAAGGAATTTCAACTTCTCCTGCAGGACCAACTAATTTACATCCAGCAGTTCCTTCGATATCTCCTGATTCTCTAATTAATGCTTGAACACCAATGCTTCTAGCGTCAGTTAAAGAAATTTCTACTTGAGTTTCTTTTCTTGTAGGTCCTAAAACAGACATATTTAATTCTCCTTTAGGTCCAATTACTTTTACTCTTTCAACACAAGCGAATTGACCAGGTTGAGATAAATCTTTTTTATTTGTTAATTGATGACCTTCACCAAATAAAGTTGCTAAATCTTTATCACTTAAGTGAATATGTCTAGCAGAAGTTTCGACAATAAACATATCTTCCATATTTTTCTCCTCTTTCCATATATTAATACTACATTTATTCTACTCTTTTTATTATTTAATGCCAATAAATTAAAAAAAAATAAAAAAATTTTTTCTCACTTTTGAAATAAATTTATTAATTTGCTAAAAAAAGATTATCAAATCATTGATAAAACATTAAAAAATGTATACAATATAACTATTTTTTAGGAAAATCATAAAAAAAGTACTAATCTTTACACATATTACTAAATGTGCTATTCTAACTGTACAAAAAAAGGAGGAACCTTTATGAACAAAGAAAATGTAGGTTTATATGATCAGTCATTTGAACATGATAACTGCGGAATAGGGGCCGTTGTTAATATCAAAGGATTAAAAACTTATAAAACAGTAGATGATGCTTTAAAAATCGTTGAACAATTAGAACATCGTGCTGGAAAGGATGCAGCAGGGGAAACTGGGGATGGTGTAGGAATCTTAACACAAATACCAGATGAATATTTTCAAAAGATTATTAAAGATTTTACATTACCTCAAAAAGGACATTATGGAGTTGGAATGTTCTTTATGCCTCAAGATGAAAAAGTACGTTTACGTGTCAAAAAAATGTTTGAAACAGTTGTTAAAAAAGAAGGATTAGAATTTTTAGGTTGGCGTGCTGTACCAACTGTACCTAGTGTTTTAGGGAAAAAAGCATTAGATGCCATGCCATATATTGTCCAAGTATTTATTAAAAAACCTCATGGCGTAAATTGTGGTTTAGATTTTGATAGAAAATTATATCAAGTGAGAAGAATTTTTGAACAAAGTCAATTTGAAGATACTTATGTATGTTCACTTTCAAGTCGTACAATTGTTTATAAAGGAATGTTCTTAGTACAACAACTTCGATTATTCTTTAAAGATTTACAAGATAAAAGTTATAAAAGTGCCATTGCTTTAGTTCATTCACGTTTCTCAACAAATACAATGCCATCATGGAAAAGAGCCCATCCTAATAGATTTATTGTTCACAATGGTGAAATCAATACAATTAAAGGAAATGCGAATAACATGCTCTGTCGAGAAGAAAACATGCAAACAGATGTTGTGGATACTTCAAAAATATATCCAGTTGTTGATGTCAATGGTTCCGATTCAGCTATGTTAGATAATACATTGGAATTTTTAGTAATGTCAGGTATGGAACTTCCAAGAGCTGTCATGATGTGTATTCCAGAACCTTATGAAAATGATAAAAGCATGTCACAAGCAAAAAAAGATTTCTATGAATATAATGCTACACTTATGGAACCTTGGGATGGACCAGCATCTATCTTATTTAGTGATGGAGACATCATGGGGGCTATCTTAGATAGAAATGGTTTAAGACCATCACGTTATTACATTACAAAAGATCATTATTTAGTATTATCTTCAGAAGTAGGATCATTAGATATTCCAGCTAAAGATATTATTTTAAAAGAAAGACTAAGACCTGGAAAAATGTTATTAGTTGATACTGTTAAAGGTGAACTTATTGAAGATGATGTTTTAAAGGAAACGTATGCAACAAAACAACCTTATGGAGAATGGTTGGAAAGCAATTTAATTAATTTAAAAGATATGAGAATTCCTAGTATTAGAGTAGAAAGATACGAAGGAGAAGAATTAACTAAATTACAAAAAATTCATGGTTATAGTTATGAAGATACAAACTATATTAAAAATTTAGCTTTAACTGGTAATGAAAATATTGTAGCAATGGGAAATGATACACCAATTGCAGCTTTATCAACAAAACATCCACCATTATTTAATTACTTTAAACAATTGTTTGCACAAGTAACCAATCCACCAATCGATGCTATTCGTGAAGAAATCATTACTTCAACAAGTATTTGTATTGGTCGAGATGGAAATATGTTGGAAGATAAACCAGAAAACTGTCATTTATTAAAAATCAATCACCCTATTTTAAGTAATACAGATATTTTAAAAATCAAAAACTTGAAAAAAGAAGGCTTTAAAGTAGGTGAAGTTAATATTACATATATTAAAAATACTTCATTAGAAAAAGCAATTGATCGTGTTTTTGTAGAAGTAGATAAACGTTATCATGAAGGATGTAATATTGTTATTTTATCAGATAGGGCAGTAGATGATAACCATTTACCAATTCCTTCGTTATTAGCTGTTGGAGCTGTTAACTCTTATTTAGTAAGAACTAAAAAACGTAACAGTTTAGCTTTAATTCTTGAATCAGCTGAACCAAGAGAAGTACATCATTATGCGACATTGCTTGGATATGGTGTTTCAGCTATCAATGGTTATTTAGCACAAGATACAATCTTTGATTTAATTGATCAAGGTTTATTAGATAAAGATTATTATGCAGCCGTTGATGATTATAATAGTGGTATTTTACATGGTATTGTTAAAATTGCTTCTAAAATGGGAATTAGTACAATTCAATCTTATCGTGGATCACAAAACTTTGAAGCAATCGGTTTATCAAGTGATTTAGTGAATAAATATTTTTCTAAAACAGTAAGTCGTATTGAAGGAAAAACAATTAAAGATATTGAAAAAGATGTCGAATATAGACATGATCAAGTATATGATCCACTTGGATTAGATGTAGACATCTCATTAAACAGTGCCGGCGATCATAAAGAAAGATCAGGAAAAGAAGAACATTTATATAATCCAGCAACGATTCATAAATTACAACAAGCAACACGTTTAGGTGATTATCAATTATTTAAAGAATATTCAAAAATGATTGATGAAGAAGGTGCACATCTTAATTTAAGAGGTTTAATGCAATTTAAAAAGACAAAATCAATTCCAATTGAAGAAGTTGAACCTGTGGAATCAATTGTTAGAAGATTTAAAACAGGTGCGATGTCTTATGGATCAATTTCAAAAGAAGCACATGAAACAATGGCGATTGCAATGAATAGATTACATGGTAAGTCAAACAGTGGTGAAGGTGGAGAAGATCCAGAAAGATTTGAAACACTTCCTAATGGTGATAGTAAATGTTCAGCTATTAAACAAGTTGCCTCAGGACGTTTTGGAGTAACAAGTGAATACTTATGTAGTGCCAATGAAATTCAAATTAAAATGGCACAAGGAGCAAAACCAGGAGAAGGTGGACATTTACCAGGTGGTAAAGTTTATCCATGGGTTGCCAAAACAAGACACTCTACACCAGGGGTTAGCTTAATTTCACCACCACCACATCATGATATTTATTCAATTGAAGACCTAGCACAATTGATTTATGACTTAAAGAACGCTAATAAAGAAGCACGTATTTCAGTTAAACTTGTATCAGAAGCTGGTGTTGGAACAGTTGCTGCCGGTGTTGCTAAAGCAGGTGCAGGTGTTATTCTTATTTCAGGATATGATGGAGGAACAGGGGCTGCTCCTAAAAACTCAGTTTATAATGCAGGTCTTCCATGGGAATTAGGTTTAGCAGAAGCTCATCAAACATTGATCATGAATGATTTAAGAAGCCGTGTTGTTATTGAAACAGATGGTAAACTCATGACAGGTAGAGATCTCGCCATTGCTACTTTACTTGGAGCAGAAGAATTTGGTTTTGCGACAGCACCACTTGTAACAATGGGCTGCGTTATGATGAGAGTATGTAACTTAGATACATGTCCAGTAGGGGTTGCTACACAAAATCCTATTTTAAGAAAACGTTTTAAAGGTAAACCTGAATATGTTGAAAACTTTATGCGTTTCATTGCTCAAGAATTAAGAGAATATATGGCTCAGCTTGGATTCAAAACAGTTGATGAAATGGTTGGTCGTAGTGATTTATTAGAACCTAAGGATGATGTTAAAAATATTGATTTATCAAAAATCTTAAATAATCCATTTACATCTAGTAAACATAGTCGCCATGAAAAGAATAATGAGTATGATTTCAAATTAAATGAAGTCAAAGATACAACAGTTCTTTATAAACAATTTAAAGAAGCTTTAGATAAACATCAAGGTAAAGAAATTGATGTCCGTGTTACAAATATCGATCGTTCATTTGGAACACTCTTTGGATCAGAAATTACGAAGAAATATGGAACATCATTAGAAGAAGATACTTTTAAAGTTAACTGCTATGGAGCAGGTGGTCAATCATTTGGTGCTTTCATTCCTCAAGGTTTAACATTACATCTTTATGGAGATAGTAATGATTACTTTGGAAAAGGCTTATCAGGTGGTAAATTAATTGTGGTACCACCAAAAGATTCAACAATTAAACCAGAAGATAATATTATCATTGGTAACGTTGCTTTATATGGAGCAACATCTGGTGAAGTTTATATCAATGGAGTTGCTGGTGAAAGATTTGCCGTACGTAACTCAGGAGCACATGCTGTGGTTGAAGGTATTGGAGATCATGGTCTTGAATATATGACAGGTGGTATGGTTGTTGTTTTAGGAAAAACAGGGCGTAACTTTGCTGCTGGTATGTCTGGAGGTATTGCTTATGTCTATGATCCAGATAATACATTCTATGAACATGTCAATAAAGAACTTGTAGAATATAAAAATGTGAAATCACGTTATGATGAAGATCAATTAAAAGAAATGATTCAAAAACATTATCAATATACAAATTCAAATGTTGCGAAAAAGATTTTAGATGACTTTGGAAATGAAGTTGCACACTTCAAAAAAGTTGTTCCTCATGATTATAAACGTATGATGTCACTTATTAGTTCATTTGAACAACAAGGACTTACAAATGAACAAGCAAAAGTAGAAGCATTCAATGCTTTTAAGAAAGGAATGTAGATTATGGGAAAGCCAACAGGATTTTTAGAAATAGAAAGACAAGTATCAACAGAAGTTGAACCATTAAAACGTATTAAGAACTTTAATGAATTTCATAAACCATTATCTCGTGATGAACAATCATGCCAAGGAGCTCGCTGCATGGATTGTGGAGTTCCTTTCTGTCAAAATGGAAAAATGATTCAAGGAATGGTATCAGGTTGTCCACTAAACAACTTGATACCTGAATGGAATGATTTAATTTTCCATAAAAATTATAAAGCCGCTTTAAAAAGACTTTTAAAAACAAATAATTTTCCAGAATTCACATCAAGAGTATGTCCTGCTTTATGTGAAGCAGCATGTACTTGTGGATTAAATGGAAATCCCGCTACCGTAAGAGAAAATGAAAATGCAATTATTGAAACAGCTTATGCTTCCAATTGGATGCAACCCCATCCACCTAAACATCGTATTGATAAAAAAATAGCAATTATTGGGTCAGGTCCTTCAGGACTTGCAGCAGCCGATCAATTAAATAAAAGAGGTTATCAAGTAACAGTCTTTGAAAGAGAAGATCGTTTAGGAGGGCTATTAATGTATGGTATTCCTAACATGAAACTTGAAAAACATATTATTGATCGTCGTATTGAATTAATGGAAGAAGAAGGTGTTGTTTTTAAAACAAATGCCGGTATTGAAAATAAAAAACAAGTTCAACAATTATATAAAGAATTTGATCGTGTTATTCTTGCTTGTGGTAGTAAAAAAGCTAGAGATATTAAAGCACCAGGGAGAGATGCTAAAGGTATTTACTTTGCTGTTGATTATTTAACTGAAATTACTAAATCATTACTTAATAGTCAATTAGAAGATCAAACTTTTGTTGAAACAAAAGGTAAAAATGTACTTGTTATTGGTGGTGGGGATACTGGTAATGATTGTGTTGGTTCAGCTATTCGTTTAGGATGTAAATCAGTTATTCAATTAGAAATGATGCCAGAACCACCTCATGAACGTTTGGATTCAAATCCATGGCCTGAATGGCCACGTGTGAAAAAGACAGATTATGGACAAAATGAATCTATTGCTGTCTTTGGACATGATCCTCGTCTTTATCAAACAACTGTTAAAGAGTTTATTAAAGATGATAAAGGAAATGTAAAACAAGTCGTTATTGTCTCACTTGAATCAAAACAAGTAGAAGGTCGCATGCAAATGGTTCCTGTTAAAGGAAGCGAAAAAACATTAGATGCAGATATTGTTTTAATTGCTGCAGGATTTGTAGGCTGCGAAGATTATATTGCTAAAGCTTTTGATGTAAAACTTACACCAAGAGGAAATGTGGCAGATGAAAATTACCAAACAAATCAAAAACAATTGTATGTTGCTGGTGATATGCGTAGAGGTCAATCTTTAGTTGTTTGGGCAATTAGAGAAGGACGTGAAGTGGCACGTGCAGTTGATGAAGATTTAATGGGGTATTCTAATTTATAGGATATCAAAATATACTCACAATCATTGATAGAAAACCTTGGGATATTCTCGAGGGCTAAAAGTTAGAGAATATTCTCTGGCTTTTTTTGTAAATATTATTTACAATGATTACTTTTATAAGCTGATTTTTGTAAATGTTGGTTTAAATGATAAGAGAATATTTTATAGATTTATAACCTTATGGTATAATGATAAAAAAGAAGACGGAGGTAGTATATGGCTTTACAAAAAGACTTTTTATGGGGTGGAGCGTTAGCTGCTCACCAATTTGAAGGAGGAGTATTAAATA
>ERZ826051.670-NODE-670-length-37353-cov-8.408574_pt1 | contig 37353 bp, 35 predicted proteins | sample MGYA00519928_ERZ826051 | MGnify/ENA primary metagenome ERZ826051 (study PRJEB31778, sample SAMEA3449219) | human gut metagenome | biome: human gut; feature: human-associated habitat; material: faeces | place: United Kingdom | collected 2010/2012 ...
ACCTGTTGCGCCGATTATACCGACATTATACTTTTCTTTCATGGGAATGTTTCCTTTCTCTTTTTGCAATAAATAAAGCCGATGGAGTATAGTTCATCGGCTGGTTTGATATCGTATATATGCGATAGCTCTCCATCAGACCGATGACAGCCGGACGCCTGTTCAACGTGCAGCCAGATATGCACACCACGGATCGTGCATTCTTCGGCGGTAAGCCTTTCGCGCAGCCGGTCTCCGCAGACCGTTATGGACGCGCTACTGATCTGTTCCGCACCTCTATCAGCGGGACAATAAGTCCCCATGAGTTAATTACTCATTACCATATTATTTTAGCACATAACCGCATTGTTGTCAACCCCCATTCGTATAAATATTCTTCAATTACGGCGAGGATTTTGTTTAATTTCAACAACGATTAAAAATTGATTTATCCGTCGGTTTATGGTACAATAGAGTATACGCTAATCTATGAAAAAGGAATGTAAATTATGACGATGCTAAAATCTGATTTTAACTATGAACTTCCCGAGGAACTCATCGCGCAGACTCCGGTCGAGCCGCGGGACAGCTCCCGGCTGATGGCAATCGACCGCTCCACCGGCGAGATAAGCCACAGGCACTTCTACGACATCGCTGACTACCTGAACCCCGGCGACGTGCTGGTCATCAACCAAACCCGCGTCATCCCCGCGCGCCTGTACGGCGTGAAGGAAGGCACCGGCGGCGCGATTGAGTTCCTGCTCCTGCGTCGGCTGAACCTGACGGATTGGGAGGTCATCCTCAAGCCCGGCAAAAAGGCCAAGCCCGGCGCGCGCTTCGTGTTCGGCAACGGCGAGCTCGTCGCCGAAATCCTGACCATCAGCGAAGACGGCGGGCGCACCGTGCGCTTCTTCTATGAGGGCGTGTTCGAGGATGTGCTCGACCGCCTCGGCCAGATGCCCCTGCCGCCGTATATCCACGAAAAGCTGGAAGACAAGACGCGCTACCAGACCGTCTACGCCAAGGTGGACGGCAGCGCCGCCGCGCCGACGGCGGGCCTGCACTTCACGCCGGAGCTGCTGGAAAAAATTCAGGCAAAGGGCGTGAACATCGGCTATGTGACGCTGCATGTCGGCCTCGGTACGTTCCGTCCTGTCAAGGAGGACGACATCGAGCAGCACGATATGCACAGCGAATACTGCGTTATCCCGCCTGAGACGGCGACGCTTATCAACGAGACGAAGGCGCGCGGCGGACGCGTGATCTGCGTCGGTACAACGTCGTGCCGCACGCTCGAGAGCTGGGCACAGGAGGACGGACACATGGAGCCGTCCGCAGGCTGGACGAGCATCTACATCTACCCGGGCTACCGCTTCAAGGTGATGGATGCACTCGTGACGAATTTCCACCTGCCGCAGTCCACGCTCATCATGCTGGTCTCGGCGCTCGCGGGCCGCGAGCACGTACTGCATGCCTACGAAGAGGCGGTAAAAGAACGTTATAGATTTTTTAGTTTTGGCGACGCTATGTTCGTTTCCTGAAACGGGGGAAGACTATGTTCAAAGTGATTAAATACGAGGGCAAGGCTCGGCGCGGTAAGTTCAAATGCGCGCACGGCGGGGAAGTGCAGACGCCGGTTTTTATGAACGTCGGCACGCAGGCGGCCATTAAGGGCGGCGTGAGCGCGCTGGACTTAAAAGACCTCGGCTGTCAGATCGAGCTTTCCAACACGTACCACCTGCATCTGCGCCCCGGCGACGATGTGGTGCGCCAAATGGGCGGCCTCCACAAGTTTATGCACTGGGACGGCCCTATCCTGACCGACAGCGGCGGGTTTCAAGTATTTTCCCTTGCGGGCTTGCGCAAAATCAAAGAAGAGGGCGTGACATTCGCCTCGCACCTCGACGGCAGGCGCATCTTCATGGGGCCGGAGGAGAGCATGCGCATTCAGTCGAATCTCGGCAGCGACATTGCGATGGCCTTCGACGAGTGCGTGGAAAACCCGGCACGCTACGAGTACGCGAAGGCATCCTGTGAGCGCACACTGCGCTGGCTGGAGCGCTGCAAGATCGAGCATGACAAGCTGAATACCTTGTCAGATACGGTCAACCCGCAGCAGATGTTATTTGGCATCAATCAGGGTGCGACGTTCAAAGATCTTCGCATCTGGCACATGAAAGAGATCGCAAAGCTCGACTGTGACGGCTACGCCATCGGCGGCCTCGCGGTCGGCGAGCCGACGCAGACAATGTACGACATCATCGACGCGGTCGAGCCCTATATGCCGCAGGATAAGCCGCGCTATCTCATGGGCGTCGGTACGCCGTCGAACATCATCGAGGGCGTGGCGCGCGGCGTGGACTTTTTTGACTGTGTGATGCCGGCGCGCAACGCACGCCACGGCAAGCTCTTCACGTGGAGCGGCTCGATCAACCTCAAAAACGAGAAGTACAAGCTCGACGAGCGGCCGATCGACGAGCAGTGCGACTGCCCGACGTGCCGGAATTTCTCGCGTGCGTACCTGCGCCACCTCTTTAAGGCGGAGGAGATCCTGGCCCTGCGCCTTGCGGTGATGCACAATCTGTATTTCTACAACAAGCTGACGCAGCGCATCCGCGACGCGCTTGACGCGGGAGAGTTTGCGGCTTTCCGAGCGGAGTACAGCACGAAGCTGTCGGAAAGAGTTTGATTCTTTGGATAAACCCCTTGCACAATAGTGAAATATCCGTTATAATATCAATATCTTTTGTTTTGGAAAGGAACTTGTACTATGGATAGCATTATCTTGCTGGTTGCGATGATCGCGGTGTTCTACTTCCTGATCATCCGCCCGGAAAACAAGCGCAAAAAGCAGGCAGAAAACATGCGCAACAGCCTCAAGAAGGGCGAGCGCATCACCACCATCGGCGGTCTGGTCGGCCGCATCGTTCAGGTGAACGACGCGACGGTCGTGTTCGAGACCTCTGAAGACCGTGTCCGCATCGAGGTCGCCAAGTGGGGCATCCAGTCTGCGGAGTCGATGGAACAGGCGGCTGCGCCCAAGGCCAAGAAGGCTGACAAGGCGGAGAAGAAGGCTGAGGAAAAGCCTCAGACCGAGGAAGAGGCCAAGACTGTGGCCCTGCCGATTGAGGACAAGGCGGAAAAGGCTGAAAAGTCCGAGGATAAGCCCTCTTACGATCCTGAGATCAAGTAAGATCGACAACTGCATAGCATAAACAAACCTCCCCTGACATACGCTCATGTAGGCGAATGCAGGGGAGGTTTTTGCGTGGAAAAGACGGTGAACACCGCGTGGTACGCGAAAAAATGCGCGCTGGGTACGCTTGTGTGCTGCGGCACGCAGCTGGTGCTTTTGATGCTGGCATCGGCGCTGATACTGCGCGGTGCGATCAGCGAGGAGATGGCGAACGGCGCGGTGCTGGTCTGCGCGGCGGTCGCGGCGTTTTTGGGCTGCATGATCGGAGCGAGGAAGACGAGCAAGCGTGCGATGATGACGGCGGGCTGCGCGGCGAGCGCATGGGTCACGATGCAGGTGATCGGCTTTTTTGTTTATGATGGGTTGACACCGGAGCGGTCACTCGAGCTGGCGGCGGCGATGGCGGTCGGCGCGGTGGCGCCGCTCCTACTACAAAGAAACGGGAAAAAGGGGAGAGGCGCCAAGGCACGCGCTCGCCGCAAGCGCAGGTGAACATAAAGCAATAGGCGTATTCACACGTTTTGATCGGCGGTGGAGGAAATGCGGCGCGAAAAGCTGTAACAACTTGCACAAATGGAGCAAGAGCGACGAGAAAATATGACTTTTTCTGACTTGGGTGGTGAAGCGGAGAACTGCTTCCAGATATGGGGAACGGGTACGAAAACCACCCCATATCTTGGTAAAATGCCGCCGCTTTTTCAATTTGTTTCGATAGTTTACATAATACACTTTACATAATATTTTGACATAATTAACAAAAATGGGAAAAGTTGGCAATTCCGCTTGCGAAAAGAGTGCAAACGGCCTATATTTATAGGTACGTTCTATCGTTTTGCTCCGTGGTCAGAATGCCGTTTCCCTTCACGAGGGGTGACATACTTGCTGAGTCGAACGAACAGAAGAGACCGCCGCGGCGCGCTGCCGCAGCGCGTGCCTGTGCCGATGCTGGTGTTATCGGCTTTTATTGTGTTGGGTGTGATCCTTGGGTACGTGTTTGCGCTCCGGTCGCTGCAGAGCGCGGGCGGCGAGCTGAAACAGTATTTCGACGCGTTTTTATCGGGCGGCGTGAACAGGCCGTTTTCGGTAAGGGCGCTGGGCGAAACGCTGTTGTGCTATTTCCGCGCGCCGGGTATCGTGTTTTTGCTGGGCTTTGCGTCCATCGGCATTGTGGCGGTACCGCTCGTGTGTGCGTGCCAGGGGTTTCTTCTATCGTACTCGCTGTTCTGCTTTGCGCTCTCGCTCGGACGGGGGAGCTTTCCGCTGCTGCTGGCGCTGTTCGGCATCCGGCTTCTGGCGGTGCTGCCGTGCACGCTGCTGCTTGGGAACGCGTCGCTTGACAAGTCCCGCGTGTTGCTGTCGCTTTCGCTTGGCGGCGGGGGACGGGGACGCGCAGTCAGCTACGGGAGCGCGTACTGGTACCGCTTTGGCATTTGTTGTGTGTGTTTGTTGTTTGCCGCTCTGCTGGAGCTGTGGCTCGTGCCGCAGTTTTTGCTGCTGGCGGCGTCTTGAGCTGTTTTTTAGGAAGGAGGGGTGCGATCATGGCCGACCTTTTGGCGCAATACGAAGAATATCTGGCCACGGAAAAGCACGCCTCCCAGAATACGCTCAGCTCCTATATGCGCGATCTGCACCAGTTCGCCGTGTATTTGGACGAGTTCCACCCCATGCCGTTGCCGCAGGTGACGCAGGAGGTCATCAGCGGCTATGTCGCCTGGATGGGCGGCAAGGGCAAGTCTGCCGCGACGATCACGCGCTCCATCGCGTCGATCAAGTCGCTCTACACCTACCTCCAGATGACCGGAGAGGTCAGCGCGAACCCGGCCAAGGGCGTTGCCGCGGTGAAGGTGGAGCACAAGTTCCCCGAGATCCTCACGGGCAAGGAGGTCGAGCTCTTCCTTGACCAGCCCCAGTGCGTGGACGCTAAGGGCTACCGCGACCACGCGATGCTCGAACTGCTGTACGCTACGGGCATCCGCGTCTCCGAGCTCATTTCGCTCAATGAAGAGGACGTGAGCCTGAGCGCGAGCTTCATCCGCGCGCAGAGCAAGGGCAAAGAGCGTATCATCCCGCTCTATCCCGCCGCCGTCAAGGCACTTTCGCACTACATGAAGGAGGTGCGTCCGCAGCTTCTGGCCGATCCGGAGGAAACGGCGCTGTTCGTCAACATGAACGGCGAGCGCATGAGCCGCCAGGGCTTCTGGAAGATCGTCAAGCACTATCAGGAGACTGCGGGTATCTCAAAGGACATCACGCCGCACACGCTGCGCCACTCGTTTGCCGTGCATCTGCTCGAAAACGGTGCCGACCTGCGCTCCATTCAGGAGATGCTGGGCCACGCGGACATTTCCTCGACGCAGATCTACACGCATGTCGTCAAAAAGCACCTCAAGGACGTCTATCAGAAGGCGCATCCGCGGGCATAAAAAGAAGAATGAAAGGCCGCTCGGAGAGCGGCCTTTTTTATGCTGTGATTTCTCGTTGCATTTCGGACAGATGTTTGATATAATTTCTAAATAAGTATCGTGGGAGGTGATGCGCGTGCGCATTCTCGGCATCGATCCGGGCATCGCCATCGTGGGCTTTGGCCTGATCGAAGCGGACCGCGGGCAGACACGGCTGTTGAATTACGGTGCGATCACCACGCCCGCGGGACTGCCGCTGGCGCGCCGCCTCGTGCAGATCGAGCAGGACATGGAAGAGCTCATCGCACAGTTAAAGCCAGACGCCATTGCCGTCGAAGAGCTGTTCTTTTCGAACAACATCACGACGGGCATCGCCGTGGCGCACGGCCGCGGCATCATTTTGTGCACGGCGGAAAAGAGCGGCGTGCCGCTCTATGAATATACGCCAATGCAGGTCAAGCAGGCGGTCGTAGGGTACGGCCTTGCCGAAAAAAGACAGGTCATGGACATGGTCAAGCGCCTCTTAAAGCTCAAGGCCGTGCCGCGTCCTGATGACGCGGCCGACGCGCTGGCCATCGCCATCTGCCACGCGCGCAGCGCCACGTCGCTCCTGAGCCGCGTGGGCGGGAACGACGTCAAGCAGACCATTTAAGCAGGAGAGAGGCAGTTTATGTTTTATTATGTCAGCGGAACGGTCGCGCATGTGGAGCCGTATCTCGCCGTGATCGACTGCGGCGGCGTGGGCTATGCCTGCAAGACCACCAGCACGACGATCTCACAGCTGCAAGTGAGTAAAGCAAGCAAGCTTTACACCTATTTGCACGTGGGTGAGGGGATCTTTGACCTTTACGGTTTTGCCACGCAGGGTGAGCTCGGGAGCTTCAAGCAGCTCATCGGCGTCTCGGGCGTGGGGCCGAAGGCGGCGCTTGCGATACTTTCGGTCTGCACGCCGCAGGGGCTTGCAATGGCCGTCATCACGGGCGATGAAAAGGCGCTCATTGCCGCGCCGGGCATCGGCAAGAAGATCGCCCAGCGCATCATCTTAGAGCTCAAGGACAAGCTCACCAAGGAGCAGCAGGAGATCGGTATGCCGACCGCCCCCGGCATCGTTGCGGGTGAGAAGAGCAAGGCCGTCGAGGCCGCCGCCGCGCTCGCGGTGCTCGGCTATACCCAGCAGGATATCGCGGTCGCGATGAAGGGCGTGAACGTGGAAAACTTACCGCTTGAAGAGATCGTGCGCCAGAGCTTAAAGAAAATGGTAAAGTAACTTCAATGACAGAATTTGCGCCGTGCACGGCGCAAATCAAATTTGATCGTGATTTGCCGCGACATGCGCGTGGCAAATCACACTTCGCGCAGAGCGAGTGTCGAATGAGCCGCTTTCAGCGGCTCATCGAGGCACAGAGCGGCGCGATATCCCCATCTCGTCGAAAGTCCGCAGGACTTTTGACGAAGCGAAAGTGAGGGTGAGCTTTTGAGCATTGATTTTGGAACCGATATTTATGAAGAGCCTATCGTGGCCAAGACTTTTCTGAGCGAGGACGCGCAGGAGGGTTCGCTGCGCCCGAAGACGCTCTCGGAATACATCGGGCAGGAGAAGGCGAAGGGCAACCTTGCCGTCTTCATCGCGGCGGCGAAAAAGCGCGGCGAATCGCTCGACCACGTGCTGCTGCACGGCCCTCCGGGCCTCGGCAAGACGACGCTCGCGGGCATTATTGCCCAGGAAATGGGAGTGAACATCCGCATCACGTCCGGCCCCGCCATTGAAAAGGCGGGCGACCTTGCGGCGCTTTTGACGAATCTGAGCGAGGGGGACATCCTGTTCGTCGACGAGATCCACCGCCTGAACCGCAGCGTGGAGGAGATCCTGTACCCCGCGATGGAGGACTACGCCATCGACATCATCGTCGGCAAGGGCCCGAGCGCGAACTCCATCCGCCTCGATCTGCCGCACTTCACGCTCATCGGCGCGACGACGCGCGCGGGCCAGTTGTCCGCGCCGCTGCGCGACCGCTTCGGCGTCACGCTGCGCCTGGAGCTTTACACGCCGCAGGAGCTTTCGAAAATCGTCACGCGCTCGGCGAGCATCCTGAATGTCGACATCGACCCGACGGGCGCGCTCGAGATCGCGCGCCGCTCGCGCGGCACGCCGCGTATCGCGAACCGCATGCTGCGCCGCGTGCGCGACTTTGCGGATGTGCGGGCCGACGGTGTCATCACGAAGGAGGTCGCGGACGAAGCGCTCCGCGCGCTTGAGATCGACGACCTCGGATTAGACCCCATCGACCACCGGATGATGCACGCCATCATCGAAAACTACGGCGGCGGCCCCGTCGGCATCGAGACGCTGGCGGCGACCATCGGCGAGGAAGCCGTCACGCTGCTGGATGTTTACGAGCCGTATCTCATGCAGCTCGGCTTTTTGCAGCGCACGCCGCGCGGGCGCTGCGTCACGCGCAAGGCATATGAGCACTTAGGCCTCTCCGTGCCGAAGAGCATGGACGAAGTGCCGGAACAGCTTAGTCTATAAATGCAAACTACTTTACGGCAAAACTTCAAATCTTTTTGAGAAGAGGAATCAAAATCATGGGAAAACTGTTTGGCACCGACGGCATTCGCGGCGTTGTGGGAGAAAACCTCACGGCTGATCTTGCGTTCCGTACGGGCAAGGCCATCGCGGCCGTTTTGAAGGAAGAAAAGGGCAGAAAGCCGGTCATTACCATCGGCAAGGACACGCGCATTTCGTCCGATATGCTCGAAAGTGCGCTGATCGCGGGTATCTGCTCCGTCGGCGGCGACGTGATGCCGTTCGGTGTGCTGCCGACTCCGGCGGTCGCGTACCTGACCGTGCTCAAAGGCGCGGATGCGGGCATCGTGATCTCCGCCTCGCACAACCCCTACGAGCACAACGGCATTAAGGTCTTCAACGAAAAGGGCTACAAGCTGCCCGACGCGATCGAAGAGCAGGTCGAAGAAAAAATTCTCACCGACATCTATCCCGCCGCGACGCACGGCGAGATCGGCGTCCTGCGCCACGGTCTGCGGCAGTCGCGCGAGGCGTATATCGACCATTTAGCTGGCACGATCGAAGGAGACCTGTCCGGCCTGCGCGTGCTGGTCGATTGCTCGAACGGCGCGTCGTCCGCGACGGCACCGGAGCTCTTTGGCCGCTTCCGCTGCTTCTGTGACTTCATCCACCGCGAGCCGGACGGCGTGAACATCAACGACCACTGCGGTTCGACGCATCTCGACGACCTTGCACAAAAGGTCGTCGCGGGCGGCTATGACATCGGCGTCGCGTTCGATGGCGACGCGGACCGCTGCCTGCTCGTCGACGAGCAGGGCGGCGTTATCGACGGCGACAAGGTGCTTGCCGTCTGCGGCTCGGACATGAAGCGCCGCGGGAAGCTCTCGGGCGGCACGATCGTTGCGACGGTGATGTCGAACCTCGGCCTTCACGAGTTCTGCCGCGAAAACGGCGTCGGCCTCGTCTGCACGAGCGTGGGCGACCGCAACGTGCTCGAAAAGATGAATGAGTGCGGCTACAAGCTTGGCGGCGAGCAGTCGGGCCACACGATCTTCACCGACTACGCCACGACCGGCGACGGTCAGCTGACGGCGCTTCAGTTCCTCGATGTGCTCGCGCGCAGCGGGAAGAAGGCCTCTGAGCTTGCGTCCGTCTGCCCGCAGTATCCGCAGGTGTTGCTCAACGTCGCCGTTTCGCATGAGCGCGGCGTCAAGGATGCCATCATGGCGTCCGATGCACTCTCCGCGGCCATCGCGGAGGAGGAGGGAAAGCTCTCCGGCGAGGGACGCGTGCTCGTCCGCCCGAGCGGCACGGAAGCGCTCATCCGCGTCATGGTTGAGGCAAAAACAGAACAAATTGCCCTTCTTGCGGCCGAGAATTTGGTCAATGTGATAAAAATGCTGTAAAATCGTTAGCGCTAATACTGAATTTTCGTAAATACTTGACAAAACCTGAGCACAGAAGGTATAATACATGCAGTATCATCAGAGTGAGAGCCATCATAAAGAGCTTGCAGCCTGCACGGATGAGCAGCTGTGCGCCATGGCCGCCACGGGCGACAGGGAAGCAGAAGAGCTTCTTGTCACGCGCTATTACGGAATGGTGCGCGCGTGTGCGCGTCCGCTTTTCCTCGCCGGCGGCGACGGGGAGGATCTGATTCAGGAGGGCATGTTCGGTCTCATTCAGGCGATACGGGAGTATGACGCTGACAAGGCGGCGTCGTTTCACACCTATGCAGAGATCTGCATTCGCAACCGCCTGTTCTCCGCGCTCCGTGCCGCCTCCCGCGGCAAGCATTATCCGCTGAACGAATCCATATCCCTTGATACCCCTTCCTTTGACAGTTCTTCTTACACCGCCGGTACTTTAGACCCCAGCCACACAGACCCCGAGCTCCTCATCGCTGAGCGGGACCACGTGGAGAGTCTACTCGAAAGTACCCGCAAGCACTTGTCCGAGTTCGAGGCGAAGATCTTAGGGTACTATTTGGAAGGCCTTTCCTGTCACGAGATCGCAAAGGCCGTGGGCAAGTCTCCGAAGTCGGTGGACAACGCCGTGCAGCGCGTTCGCCGCAAGGCTGCGCAGCACATTTTTTCCGGCGATATCAGCAAACGCTGAACGCATATATTTTTTTCTGATTCAAAGAGAGGGTAAAATCATGTACGAAGACAAGACTTTAGTTTGCAAAGAGTGCGGCAAAGAGTTCGTGTTCACTGCCGGTGAGCAGGAGTTCTACGCGGAGCGCGGCTTCCAGAACGAGCCCCAGCGCTGCAAGGCCTGCCGCGACGCTCGCAAGAACGCCGCTCGTGGCCCCCGTGAGTACTTCACCGCAGTCTGCGCAGCTTGCGGCGGCGAGGCCAAGGTTCCTTTCGAGCCCAAGTCCGACCGTCCGGTCTACTGCAGCGAGTGCTTCGCCAAGATGCGCGCTGAGCAGTAATTCTTGTAAACGTTTTGATCGAAAGACGTCCGCTAATGCGGGCGTCTTTCTTTTTTGGCTTTATGGCAGCTTCTTTTTTCATATTTCCTATTGAAAAAGTGCGAAAAATGGGATAAACTATTTTCAGCTATTTTCACGGAGGTGAATCAAACATGATCGAAATTAAGCGCGACACTATCATCGGTGACATTCTGGACGTTGCGCCGCAGACCGCGCCGATCTTCCTGTCGATCGGCATGCACTGCCTGGGCTGCCCCAGCTCCCGCGGTGAGACGGTGGAAGAGGCCTGCATGGTCCACGGGATCGACGTGGAGAAGCTGCTGGCTCTCGTGAACGAAGAGGCCAACAAGCCTGTCAAGGAATAAGAAAAGGACGCATACGGGTCTTCCGTATGCGTCTTATTCGCTCAGCGAAAGGAGGGCGGCGGTGGAAAAGGAATTACAGCTTCAGCCGCGGCTGCAATGCATCGCAAGCCTTGTGCCGCAGGGCGCGAGACTGGCCGACGTCGGCACCGACCATGGGTATCTTCCCGTGTGGCTTTTGCAGCACGGGCGCATTGAAAGCGCCATTGCGTCTGACATCAACGCGCTGCCGCTTGACCACGCGCGCGCGACGGCGCGAGAATACGGCGTGACGGAGCGCATGGATTTTCGCCTCTGCCCGGGCCTTGCGAAGATCAAAGCAGAGGAGTGCGACGCCATCGCTATCGCCGGCATGGGCGGCGAGACGATCCTCGGCATTCTCGAGGCCGCGCCCTGGACGCATGAGGACGTGCATACGCTCATTTTGCAGCCGCAGACAAAGATCGACCTTCTGCGCTGCTGGCTCTGCGGGCACGGTTACCGCTTTTTGAGCGAGACGCTCGTGCGCGACAAGGAGCAGCTTTACGTCGTCTTCCGTGTGAGAGCGGGGATGGGGCAGGAGCTGAGCGAGGCCGATGCGCTGACGGGACTTTTGCTGCGAAATGACCCGCTGTACGGCGAATACCTGTCGCAGCATCTTATAAAGCTCAATCGGGCGAGAGACGGCCTCGCCGTCTCGTCGCTCGCAGATAAGGAGGCGCGTATCGCGCATCTTGAAAATCTCATCGAAGAGATCGAGAGAAGAAAAGGGGAGTGGGAACATGGCAACGGTACATGAGATCGAACAGAGGCTTTTTTCCTGGGCGCCGCGCGAGAGCGCGATGGACTGGGACAATGTCGGCCACCTCGTCGGCGATCCCGAGCAGGAGGTCGAGCGCATTTTAGTCGCGCTCGATATCACCGAGCGCGTGGTACAGGAGGCCATCGACTGCGGCGCGCAGCTCATCGTGTCCCACCATCCGGTGATGAACGTGCGCTGGCACGAGCGCGAGATGCAGACCCTTCGGCCCGACACGCGCCTCGGCGGCGTTTTGACCACACTCGTCAAAAACGACATTTCCGCCATCTGCATGCACACGAATCTGGATGCTGCGGACGGCGGCGTGAACGACTGTCTGGCGAAAAAACTGGGCCTTAACGATGTTTTTTTGCTCAACGACGAAAAAATCGGGCGTATTGGCACACTTTCCTGCGAAAAAGGGCTTGAAGAGTTCCTGCGGGATGTGATAGAATTACTCGGCTGCGGCGGCTTGCGCTATTGCCGCGGCAGCGGGCGGGTGCACCGCGTAGCCGTCGGCGGCGGCGCGTGCGGCGAGTATATCCCGCAGGCCATTGCGCAGGGCTGCGATACGTTCGTGACGAGCGATCTGCGCTACAACGATTTTCTGGATACGCGGGGACTCAACCTGATCGACGCAGGGCATTTTCCGACGGAGAACGTCGTCTGTCCGACGGTCAAGGCGTATTTGGAGGAGCATTTCCCCGAGGTGAAAACCGTAATATCGACGTCGCACAGAGACGTCATTCAATACTATCTGTAAGGAGAGATCACATCATGTCCGGACATTCCAAGTGGCACAATATTCAAAAGACGAAGGGCGCAGCTGACGCCAAGCGCAGCGCCGCCTTCACCAAGATCGCCAAGGAGATCATCGTCGCCGTCAAGCAGGGCGGCTCGGGCGATCCGAATAACAACTCCCGTCTCGCGACCGTCATCGCCAAGGCGAAGGCTGCCAACATGCCCAACGACAACATCAAACGCACCATCGACAAGGCGCTCGGCTCGGGCAACACCGACAACTACGAGTCCGTCACCTACGAGGGCTACGGCCCCGGCGGCGTGGCCGTCATCGTCGAGGCACTGACCGACAACCGCCAGCGCACCGCGCCGGAGGTCCGCCATTACTTCGATAAGTACGGCAAGGGCATGGGCGCGCAGGGCTGCGTCAGCTGGTCGTTCGACCGCAAGGGCGTCATCATCATCGACAACGAGGACGGAGACTACGACGAGGACGCCGTCATGATGGATGCGCTCGACGCCGGTGCCGACGATTTCAACGCCGAGGATAACGTCTTCGAGATCACGACCGACCCCGACGCGTTCAACGACGTCGTCAAGGCCCTCGAGGAGAAGAACTACGCCTTCGTCAGCGCGGACATCAGCCTTGTCCCGCAGACCTACGTGAAGCTCGAGAGCGACGAGGACATCAAGAACATGGAAAAGCTGCTCGACATGCTCGACGACAACGAGGACGTGCAAAATACCTACCACAACTGGGACCAGGACTAAACCCCTTGCAAATGCTGACTTTTTCAGCAGGGAAGAGCGCGCAGTTGTGACATATCTTTGTCCTGCTGCGGCGTACACGGCAGCTTCTGTTGTGACATACGATTACATTGATCAAAAGAGCTTGAGAAGATATTCTCAAGCTCTTTTTTGCCGCCTGACTTATATGGATATCCTATAAAAATATATAAATATTCCACTTGAAATTGTCACCGTTGTTTGGTATTATATCTCAGCACGTCGGACGTCCAGTTTCGGCAGAAAAACAAGGTGCGCTGTGAGGAGGAGCTTTTTCCGCGGCGCGCTCCTGCTGTAACACCTGTATAGCCCCCCTTGCACGGACGGCCGGTTGAAAGGAGAAACATATGAGTAAGAACAACAACACGCAGAAGATCGTTGGTCTCGGTCTGTTCACCGCTATTGTGATCGTTCTGCAGCTGATGGGCAGCTTTATCCGGTTTGGCACGTTCAGCATTTCTCTGGTGCTGGTGCCGGTCGTTATCGGTGCGGCGCTCTACGGCGCAGGTGCTGGCGCGTGGCTCGGCTTTGTGTTCGGCGTGGTCGTGCTGCTCAGCGGCGACGCGGCGGCGTTCCTCGGCGTCAACGCGCTCGGCACGATCCTGACGGTGCTTGTCAAGGGTACGCTGGCGGGCCTTCTCTCCGGCCTTGTCTACAAGGCGCTTGAGAACAAGAACCGCACGCTTGCCGTGGCGGTGGCCGCTGTGGTCTGTCCGGTGGTCAATACCGGCGTGTTCCTGATCGGCTGCCTGCTCTTCTTCATGGAGACCATCGGCGGCTGGGCGGATGCGATGGGCTTTGGTGCAAACGTCGGCCAGTATATGATCGTTGGCCTTGTCGGCGCGAATTTTATCTTTGAGCTCCTCTTCAACGTGGTGCTGAGCCCTGTGGTCGTGCGTCTCATCCGCATCGGCAAGAAGGAAGTTTGATTCATAAAAAAGAAAAGCGGCGGTAGCTCCCGCCGCTTTTTCTGCATTTTGGACAGTTTATGTCAGAAAAGAAAAAACGGGAGGGACGGCGATTTCCGCCGTCCCTCTCATATTTTGCACGAGCATGACTGTAAGCCGGGTTCTGTATTTGACAGTCATCTATCTACGCGCCGCGTTGCCGCGGTACTCCAGCCACCCCGGGAGCGGTCGGGCCAACCTATTGCTCCCATACCGGTGTTGCTCCGGATAGAGTTTACAGCATCGGACACTCTCGAGCCGACGGGTGCGCTCTTACCGCACCTTTCCATCCTTACCTGAGATACTTGCATACCTCGGGCGGTCTATTTCTGTTGCACTTTTCCTCAGATCGCTCTGGGCGGGCGTTACCCGTTATCCTTGCCCTGTGGAGCCCGGACTTTCCTCACAGCGGGCCTTTCGGCCTCGCCGCGCGACTGTCTGTCATACTCGCACAAGTATTTTATCCCATGGCGCGGGGCTTGTCAACGGAAAATGCATTGCTATTTTTTCGTTCCTGCGCTATACTATATATTGAATTTGTATGTGCAGACGAAAGGATGAACGTCTATGACGATACAGGAATATCTATCCTCCCTGCGGGGAAAAACAGCGGCAGTGCTCGGCATCGGCGTAAGCAACACGCCGCTCATCGAGCTTTTGTGCCGCAGCGGTGTGCAGGTCATCGCCTGCGACAAAAAGAGCCGCGAAGACCTCGGCGAGCGCTCGAAGCAGCTTGAAGCGCTGGGCGCGCACTTGCAGCTTGGCGAAGGCTACCTCGATGATCTGCGCGCGGACGTCGTTTTCCGCACACCGGGCATGCGGCCGGACGTTCCGGCGCTGCTCGAGGCGAAAGCGCGCGGCAGCATCGTGACGTCGGAAATGGAGATCTTTTTCGAGGTCTGCCCATGTACGATCATCGGTGTGACGGGCAGCGACGGCAAGACCACCACGACGAGCATCATCGCCGAAATGCTGCGTGCGGCGGGGAAGACCGTGTATCTCGGCGGCAACATCGGCCACCCGCTGCTGTGCGACGCGGAGAAGATGCAGCCTGAGGACTTCGCAGTCGTGGAGCTTTCATCGTTTCAGCTGCTCGATATGAAGCGCTCGCCGCACATCGCGGTGATGACGAACCTTGCGCCGAACCATCTGGATGTGCACAAGGATATGGACGAGTACATCGCGGCGAAGGAGAATATCTATCTCCATCAGCACGAGGGCGACATCGCTATTTTCAACGAGGACAACGACATCACGCGCAAGCTCTCGAAAAAGGCGGCAGCGTGGATGCGGCTCTTCAGCCGCCGCGAAGAGGTCGCGGACGGCGCATTCCTTCGCGGAGATACCATCGTCCTGCGCCATGACGGATGCGAGGAAGCGGTCATGCAGATCTCTGACATCCGTCTGCCGGGGATGCACAATGTCGAAAACTACCTCGCCGCCGTGACGGCGCTCGACGGTTTGGTGCCCTACGAGGTCATGCGCGAGACTGCGCGTACCTTTGTCGGCGTCGAGCACCGCATCGAGCCGGTGCGGACGATCCGCGGCGTGCAGTGGTACAACGATTCCATCGCGTCGAGCCCGACGCGTACCATCGCGGGGCTCAACGCGTTCAACGAAAAGGTCATTCTGCTCGCGGGCGGATATGACAAGCATATTCCCTTTGCACCCCTTGCACCCGAGGTGGTAAAGCACGTCAAGCTGCTTATTTTGTGCGGCGCGACAGCGGACGCCATCGAAAAGGCCGTGCGCGAGTGCCCGGGCTATCACGGCAGCCCCGAGATCGTGCGCTGCGAGAGTCTGGAGGACTGCGTGAAGACCGCCTACGAGCGCGCAGTGCGCGGCGACATCGTGACGCTCTCGCCCGCGTGCGCGGCGTTCGACCAGTTCGCGAACTTCATGGAGCGCGGCAAGGCGTTCAAGAAGCTTGTCATGGCGCTGGGCGAATAGGGAAAAGCCCGCGCGGCATAGGCTTCACTGGAATCGGGGTGAGGCTCTGTGCCGAAATGGAGACACAGGAGACTTTCAGGAAAGAAGCGGGCGCTGCTGCTTGTGTTGTTTTTGCTCGCGGCGCTGCTGGCGCTCGCCATCGTGGCAATGACGCACCTAAAACCCGTGCTCACGTCGCTCGCAACGGCGCGCGTGTCAAATACGGTCAACGGCATCGTGACCGCCGCCGTGAACGAGACGATCTACAGCGGCGGCGTGGACTACGACCAGCTCATCTCCTTTGAAAAGGACAACGAGGGAAAGATCACGGCGGTCAAGAGCAACATGGCGGAGTTCAACCGTTTGCAGTCCGCCATCATCGACGAGGTACTCGAAAAGCTCTCCGAGGTGACGACGAAGGAACTCTCCGTGCCGGTCGGCACACTGCTCGGCTCACCGTTTCTCTCGGGGCGCGGGCCGCTCATTCGGGTGCGGATGCAGTCGGTCGGCTCGTCGAGCGCGCATTTTGAAAATGCGTTCACGTCGGCGGGTATCAACCAGACGAAGCACCAGATTTACCTTGTGGTGGACGTGTACGTCAGCATTCTGCTGCCGGGCTTTTCCACAACGACAAAATTCAGCAACACCTATTCCGTGGCGGAGACCGTTATCGTCGGCTCCGTGCCGGACAATTACACCTATTTCAGCAATGGCGAGGACATGGAGCAGAACGCGGAAGATTACATCATGAACAACGGCTGACTGCCTTTTGTGCACCGCCGGAGAGAGGGAACGCACTATGGACAAAAATATCCGGATCGACGAGATCGTAACACGGCTGAATACCGCCTCCGACGCTTACTACGGCGGGCAGGAGGAGCAGATGACGAACTACGAGTGGGACGCTCTGTTTGACGAGCTGACCGCACTCGAAAAAGAGACCGGCTATGTCCGGCCCGACAGTCCCACGCAGGTGACGAGCCATTCCGGAAACGAAATGGACGGCGAGGGGGAGAAGGAAGCGCACGAGTACCCCGCGCTCTCGCTCGCCAAGACGAAAAAGGTCGAGGAATTGCAGGACTGGGCGGGTGAGCGCGACATTTGGCTCTCGTGGAAGCTCGACGGCTCGACGCTTGTGGCGACGTATGACGGCGGCACGCTCACGCGCGTTTTGACGCGCGGCAACGGCACCGTCGGCACGAACATCACCTATATGGCCTCCGCCATCCGCGGTATTCCTGCGAAAATCAGCAACAAAGGCCACCTCGTCGTGCGCGGCGAGGCGACCATCTCCTATGCAGATTTCGAGGCCATCAACGACACGCTCGAGGACGCGGACGACCGCTACGCAAACCCCCGCAACCTCGCCGCCGGCACGCTGGCGCTCGACAAGACGAATCTCGACAAGGTGAAAGAGCGAAACGTGACATTCACACCGTTCACGCTCGTCCACACGGATGAAGTGATCCGCTCCTGGGGCGCGCGGATGGACTATCTTGACCAAATGGGCTTTACAACTGTCGAGCGCGAGCGCACGAGCGCGAAGGACCTGCCCGACGCCATCGCGCGCTGGACGAAAAAGGTCGATTCCGGCGAGATGGGCATTCCCGTGGACGGCCTTGTCATCACCTACGACGACACGGACTACGCAGCGACCGGCAGCGTGACGGGTCATCACGCCACGCGCGCGGGTCTTGCCTACAAGTGGGCGGACGTTTCCGCCGACACGGTGCTCGATCACATCGAATGGTCGTGCGCGGCTTCAACCATCACGCCGGTCGCGGTCTTTGACCCTGTGCAGCTTGAGGGCACGACTGTCACGCGCGCAAGCCTCTGCAACGTCAGCGAGCTCGAGCGCCTCGGCATCGGCAAGGACCACAAGACCGAGCTTCGCATCATCAAGGCCAACAAGATCATCCCGAAGTGCATCGCGGTCGTCAGGGCCGAGGGCAGCTATGAAGTCCCGACGGCCTGTCCCGTCTGCGGCGCGGCGACCGAGGTGCGTATCAGCCCCATCAGCGGCGTGAAGACGCTGCGCTGCACCGATCCGAACTGTCCCGCCAAGCACTTGAAGCGCTTTGTCCGCTTTGCGAGCAAGGGCGGGCTTGATATCGACGGCCTCTCCGTGCAAACGCTGCACGAGTTCGTCAACCGCGGCTATCTGCGCGATTTTGCCGACCTCTATCATCTGGACGCGCACGCGGACGAGATCGTAAAGCTCGAAGGCTTTGGCGAAAAGTCCTGCGCGAACCTGTTGGCGGCCATCGAAAAGAGCCGCAAAGTCGACCCCATCCACCTGATCTTCGCCCTCTGCATCCCAAACATCGGCGCGGACGCGGGCAAGAAGCTCATCGCAGCGCTCGGCACGAAGGGCTTTTTATCACGCATCGAGAGCGGCGAGGGCTTCGAGGACGTGGACGGCATCGGCGTCGAGCGTTCAAACGCGCTCCTGAACTGGTTTGCTGACGATGAAAACAAAAACCTCTTCGACCGCCTGATGGCAGAGCTCACACTGGAGGACGTCGCCCCCAAGCAGGAGGCCGACGGAACCTGCAAAGGTCTGAGCTTCGTCATCACGGGCGATGTGCACCTCTTCAAAAACCGCAGCGCGTTCAAAGCCTACGTCGAACAGCAAGGCGGCGCCGTGACCGGCAGCGTCTCGGGGAAGACAACGTACCTCGTCAGCAACGACGGGGAATCGAATTCGTCGAAGACGAAAAAGGCAAAGGAACTGGGGATTCCTATTCTTTCCGAGGAAGAATTTGTCTCTCGGTTCGGAGGTCCCGAATCTGCTGACTCTGCGGAAGTGCAAATCGGCATTGATACACTGCTGTGATCTGCTGCTGCACCGTGCAGCGGCGGTTTTCCGCACTGTGCGGAAACGGGCAACTAAAGGGGGATACTCTCTTTCAAAAGAGAGTATCCCCCTTTAAATCCCCCGAGAGAAATTTTACATTGGCAGTTTGTAGCTCGAAGAGCTGCACGCGCTGCGCAATCAGGTGCGGTGTACATGGCTTTGCCATGAATCCCTACCGCCTCGTTACCACTCTCAACCACGCCTTACTACCGTGAGGCGCGAGTGACGTTTACTCGGCGGCAGACTGTGTGCCAAATGCGGCGTTGCTGCGCTCGCCGCATTGATGACACTGGCGGTAGACGGTGATTACTGCGAACTTCTACAAGATGGGCAGAGCGGCAGCGGATAATAGGAGTAGGCCAAATCGTCTAGCAATGCTAAATGCGGCAACGCCGCGCTATGGGAAGTGCAATCGGCAAGCATCGCAGCTCTTCGAGTTGCTCGCTTGCAATGAAAATTTTCTCAGGGAGGGTGTAAGGGAGGGATGTCTCTTTTTCAAAAAGAGACATCCCTCCCTTATCCGCGTCCCCACACAGTGTGGGGAACATTCCTTCCGCATGAAGTGCGGAAAACTTACATCATATCCTTGATATGATTCAGCCGATCCAGCGCAGCGTACAGCGTCTCATCCTTCTTCGCGAAGTGCAGACGCACAATATTGTTGATCGGTTCATTGAAGAACGAGCTGCCCGGCACGGCGCCGACGCCGACTTTTCTCGCCAGCTGCTCGCAGAAGTCGACGTCGCTCTGGCCCTTCTTGAGGTACGGGGAGATGTCGGCCAGCACGAAGTACGTGCCCTCGGGATCGGTGAAGGGGATGCCGATGTCGCGCATGCCCTCGGTGAAGATCTTTTTCATGTGCGCGTAGTGCGCGCCGAACTCGTCATAGTAGCTCAGCGGCATGTTGAGGCCGACGACGGCGGCCTCCATCAGAGGCGACGGGCAGCCGACGGCATTGAAGTCGTGGTACTGGCGGATGCGCGCCATGATGTTCTCCGGCGCGATGGCATAGCCGAGTCTCCAGCCGGTGACGGAGTAGGTCTTGGAGAGCGACGAGCAGGAGACCGTGCGCTCCCACATGCCGGGGATGCTGTTCATGTAGACATGCTTGCGGCCGTCGTAGATGATGTGCTCATACACCTCGTCCATGATGGCGTAAACGTCGTAGCGGATGCAGAGGTCGGCGATGGTCTTGAGCTCTTCCTCGGTGAAGACCTTGCCGCTCGGGTTCGAGGGATTGCAGATGATGATGGCCTTCGCACCGCCGCGGAACGCATCTTCGAGCACGTTCGGGTCAAAGGAGAACATCGGCGGATTCAGAGGGACAAAGACCGGCTCGCAGTCGGCCATGATGACCTGTGCGCGGTAGTTTTCGAAGAACGGGGAGAACATCACGACGCGGTCGCCCGGATTCGTCAGGGCGAAGAGCGTGTCGACCATCGCTTCGGTCGAGCCGATGGTCGCGACAATCTCGGTCTCGGGGTCGATGGTGCGGCCCATGAAGTGACCGCATTTGCGCGCGATGGCCTGGCGGAAATTCGGCGCACCCATCGTGATGGGGTACTGATGGGGGCCTTCGTGGCTCACGACCTCGAGGCGGTCCATCATCTCCTTGGGCGGGTCAAAATCGGGGAAGCCCTGCGCTAAGTTGATCGCGCCGCATTCGTTGGAGATACGCGTCATTCTGCGAATGACGGAGTCGGTAAAGTGCTGATTTCTTCTGCTCATTTCCTGCATGGGTGTGCCGTCCTTTCCGTTGCGGTCAGTGCGGAACACGCTCGCAGAGCCGCGATCAAGTGAAGTTGTTCTTAATATTACATAAAGATGAGAGAATGTCAAGTATTACAAAGGACAACATGACGAAGTTCGACGCTTTGTCACGATAAAGCAGGAACGCGGCGGCCGCTTTTGTATAGAATGGAGCAGGCGAACGCCGGGAGAGGAGGGGAAAAGCATGTATTCGAATCCGCCGCCGCGCCCGCCGGGACCGCCGCTGTTCGGCCCGTGGCGCTGCGTGGGTGTTTGCGCGCTGGCGCTGGGGCTCGGTATTTTCATCGCGGCTGTTTTTCCGGTGGGGGCGCTGATGTTTCTGGTCGCGTTTCTTCTCATCTTTTGCGGCATCGGCTGCCTGCGCAGATTCTAACATTGGTTGAAAAGGGTATGAATATTGGGAGGGAAAAGCATGAAAATTGTCGTTTGGAAGTCACCCAAGGTCCTCTCGTCGCTGCTGCGGCGCGTATTTGGCGTCAGGGAGGAAGCATAACGCGCGTCCACAGTGCATAGAGTGCAGTAACCACTTAGCCGAAGGAGAGGGACTGCAATGGAACTGGAATTGAAAAAGGAGCAGTTTGCCTGTTATCAGGCGTTACCGCAGCTCAGCGAGAACCGCGAGGAGACAACGGAGACCATCGTGCCGGACTATCTGCCGGACATTGCCCGCATCGTGGATGCGAGCGGGTGCCTTTTCCTGCGCAGCCGTGAGATCGCAGACGGAAAAGCGCAGGTGTCGGGCACGGTCCGCATGACGCTTTTGTACGTGGCCGAGGACGCGCAGGGGATGAAGTCGTTTGAATACACGCTGCCGCTCGACGAGACGATCGAGGGGCGCGCGCTGAGCGGCAGCGCGGACAGCTGCCTCGACGGCCGGCTCTGCTCGTGCGAGGTGCGCATGCTCAATCCGCGTAAGGTGTTCACGCGCGTGAACGTGGAGCTGACGCTTACGCCCTACGTGCCCGCGTCGCTGAGCGTGTGCAGCGGTGTGAAGGAGCAGGAAGCCTACAAGATCGAAACGCTGTGCGAGAAAAAGGACATCGGTATTATCCGCGCCATTCGGGAAAAGGACTTCACGTTTTCCGATGAAGTGCTGCTTTCGGGCACGAAGGAGCCCATTCAGGAGCTTTTACGCACAAAGTGCGCGCTGCGCGTGACTGACTGCAAGTCGATCGGCAACAAGATCGTGCTCAAGGGCGTCGCGCGGCTGGATGCCATCTACTTGGATGAGAGCGGGAATCTTGCGTCGATGAGCAGTGAATTGCCGTTTTCGCAGATCCTAGACGGACTTGCCGAAGAGGAGGGCGAGATGACGGTGCGCGCGTCGCTGCGCCTGACAGGCGCGGAGATCCATGTCGGCAGCGAGAGCGAGCCGGACAACAACCGCGCCATCTCGCTGCGGCTCTACATCAGCGCGTTCACAGCGGTGCGCGAGGTGAAAAGCGTTTGCTGTGTGGCGGACCTTTACAGCACGGCTTACGACCTGACCGCGAAGACGGAGACGGTCGAGCTGTGCGACAGCGCGGCGCTGGTGCTGCGCGAGCAGCTCGTGCGCGAAAAGATCGAGACCGGGGCCGAGGTGCAGACGGTGCTGGCGACGGACGTGATCTTCAGCAGCGCGGGCGTGAGCGGCGGGGGAGAGAGCGCGTCGCTGCGCGCGACGGCGAATCTGCGCGTGCTGTATCTCGACGAAAACGCCGTGCCGCTGCTCTCCGAGCGGCGGAGCGAGGTGCTGCTCGAGACCGACCTTCCGGGCAGCGGACAGGCGCGGGTGCAGGACATGTACGTGGGCGAGATCGCCGCGTCCGTCGGCGCGGACGGCGTGGAGCTGCGCTTCCCCGTAACGTTTGCCGTCAGCGTGGCGGAAACGCCGCGTTATCCTTGTCTTCAGTCGCTTGAGGCCGAGGAGTGCGGGAAAAAGGACGAGAACGTCCCCTCGCTCGTGCTCCGCGCGATGAAGCAGGGCGAGCGGCTGTGGGATATTGCCAAGCTGTACCGCACGACGGTCGAGGCCATCCTCGCGGCCAACGAGCTCAAGGAGGAATCCGCCGCGGTGATCGGAAAGCTGCTGCTGATCCCGCGCAGGCGCTGAGGAACGGAGGAAGAGGGTATGAGCATGAATACGGAGATCTATCAGGATATTTCGACCCGCACGGCGGGGGACATCTACATCGGCGTCGTCGGCCCCGTGCGCGCGGGCAAGTCGACGTTCATCAAGCGCTTTATGGAGACGCAGGTCATCCCGAATATCGACAATGTCTACCGCCGCGAGCGGGCGAAGGATGAGCTGCCGCAGAGCGGCAGCGGCCGCATGGTGATGACGGCGGAGCCGAAGTTCGTGCCGGAAGAGGCGGTGGACATCGCGCTCGACGAGGGCAGCAGCTGCTCGGTCCGGCTCATCGACTGCGTGGGCTATATGATCCCCGGCGCGACGGGGCAGATGGAGGGCGAGAGCCCCCGCATGGTCTCGACGCCGTGGCTCGATCACGAGGTGACGATGAGTGAGGCGGCGGAGCTTGGCACAACGCGCGTCATCCGCGAGCATTCGACCATCGGCGTCGTTGTGACGACCGACGGCAGTATCACCGATATCCCGCGCGAGGACTACATAGAGGCCGAGGGCCGCGTCATCCGCGAATTACAGGAGATCGGCAAGCCATTTCTCGTCCTGCTCAACGCGACAGAGCCGGAAAGCGATCGCGTGCAGACAATGGCAAGGGATATCGCTTCACGCTATGGCGTGACATGTCTGCCCGTCAACTGCCTGACGCTCGACGACAACGCAGTGGGAATGATTCTCAAGGCCATCCTTTACGAGTTCCCGCTCTGCGAGCTGGACCTCTTCATCCCGCCGTGGGTCGAGGCGCTTGCCGACGATCACCCGATCAAAAGCGGCCTCTATCAGGCCATCCGCGAGAACACAGGCAGCCTCCACTGTATCCGAGAGGTGCAGGGCGCAATCAGCGCCATCGGCGGCTGCGAAAGCGTCAGCAGCGCGCGCATCACGTCCATTCAGCTCGGCACGGGCGTCGCCGCGGCGGAATTGCAGCTCCCGCGCGCACTGTTCTACCGGACGCTGAGCGAGCAGTCTGGCTTCGATGTGAAGGATGACGGCGATCTGCTGAGCCTTCTCACTGAGCTCTCGTTGGTCAAGGCGGAGTACGACAAGGTGGCGCAGGCGGTGTTCGATGCGCGCGAGAGAGGCTACGGCATCGTTGTGCCGACGGTCGACGAGCTGAACTTGGAGGAGCCGGAGATCATGAAGCAGGGCGGGCGCTACGGTGTGAGGCTCAAGGCGAGCGCGCCGAGCCTGCACATCATCCGCGCCGACATCGAAACGACGGTTTCGCCCATCGTCGGCAACGAAAAGCAGAGCGAGGACATGGTCAACTACCTCTTGCAGGAGTTCGAGGGCGACACGACAAAGATCTGGCAGTCCAACATCTTCGGCCGCAGCTTCCACGAGATCGTGAACGAAGACTTGCAGGCAAAGCTCAAGCACATGCCGGACGATGCGCGCCTCAAGCTCCGCCAGACGCTTGAGCGCATCATCAACGAGGGCACGGGCGGTCTCATTTGTATCATCCTGTAAAGAAACAAAGCGAGAGGAGGTTCCTCTCGCTTTGTTACATTCCTGTAACTGGAATGTCATCACTTTGTAACTTGTCATTTCCACTGCCCGCTGTTATGCTGTTCTTATAAGAAGGATAACAGGAGGAAGAGGATATGAGCCGAAAGATCGCGCTGCCGCTGCTGGTGGCAGCGGCGCTTGTCAGCATCATCTTAGCAAGCCGCACCCCGCAGCCCATCATAGAGGAATTGCCACCGGAGGAGGCTGACGCGCCCACCGCGCTGCTCACGCAGACCGAGGAGGTCGGTGATCAGACCGTCACGCTGAGAGTCTACGAGCCGGATGAGGCTGGCTATGCGCGCTACGCGCTCTTTGGCGCGGACGGTGCGGAGATCGACATACCGTTCGGCGTGAATCGCGGCACTTGGATCGGGAATGGCAACGCTGCCGAAAAAGTCTCTCTCACCGCACGGAACGATGTGCTCGGCTTTCCGGGCTTCGAGCTTGAAACGATCCAAGGCATAGTTATGACAGTTTGTGACTTCTATGCGCTGACGGAGCAGGGCTTCGTCTATGCGGGAAGGACCGTTGGCTATGACTTTGATGATGCGGCGGAGGGCGACGGCGCGTGGCCGCTTGATCTCACGGGAGATGGGCGCAGCGAACTCATTACGCGCAGCACCTTTGGCGACGGTATGTCGTGTGTTTTTGTCTACCGTTGGAACGCCGCGGAGGGGGGCTCTCAGTGCAGTGAGGTCGACTGGGATAAGGCGGACGCGCAGCTTGCGCGCCTGAGTGAGCACCTCGGCGTGACCGCGCGGGCGGAGACCTATCACGCGCAGGACAATACCGTTACGCTGACGCTCTACACGGAAAGCGGCACGAAGGAAACGACGCTGCCGCTTACCACAGATATTCTCGGCGAGTGGTTTGCAGAGGACTGACCGGAATGATATAAAAAGGAACCGATTCGAAAGAATCGGTTCCTTTTTTACTGAAAAATTTACTTGGCCAGCACTTTTTTGAGTTTGGCGAAACGGGGGAGGGAGTCCTCCTTCGGGAGCTTGGGCTCGCCCTGGATGAGGGGGAGGACATAGTCGATGAACTCCTGCTTGACGCCGTTGTGAGAGTCGTTGATCCACTCGATGGGAATCTTCTTCTCGAAGTTTGCGACCTCGGTGAGCGGCAGCAGCTTCGTCTTGCAAACGTAGTGGCCGTCCACAGTCTCACGCTCAAAGGCGACCATCTTGTCGGTGATGCCGGCGACGGCGTTCTCCACCGCGGCACGACCGGCCATGACGGCCTCTTCGATATCGGTCTCGCTTGCGAGGTGTGCGCCGCAGCGCTGGAGCAGCGACAGCTCGATGCCGCGCACCTTCGCGCCGGTCTTTTCCTTCACGATGCTCGCCAGCAGCGCGGCGAGGCCGCCGAGCTGCGCGTGGCCAAAGCCGTCCGTCGCGCTGGTCTTGGCCTCGGACACGAAGCTACCGTCGGCATAATGAATGCCCTCGGACACGGCGACCATGCAGCTGCCGGTCTCCTTATAAACGCGCTGGACGTCGGCAAGGAAGGTATCCATGTCGAAATCAGTCTCGGGCAGGTAGATGAGGTCGGGACCCGCGCCGTACTTCGTCGCAAGCGCGGCGGCAGCGGTCAGCCAACCGGCGTGGCGGCCCATGATCTCGACAATGCAGATCATGCCCGTGTCGTAAACGTGCGCGTCCTGATAGACCTCCATCAAGCTCGTCGCGATGTACTTGGCGGCGCTGGCGTAGCCGGGGCAGTGGTCGGTGCCATAAAGGTCGTTGTCGATCGTCTTGGGAACGCCCATGACACGGCACTCGTAGCCGACCTTCTGCATATATTTGCTGATCTTATTGCAGGTGTCCATTGAGTCGTTGCCGCCGTTGTAGAAGAAATAGCGGACATCGTGCTTTTTGAATACCTCAAGGATGCGCTTGTAATCGGTGTCGTCCTCGTCGGGGTCCTTCATCTTGTAGCGGCAGGAGCCGAGGGCGGAGGAAGGGGTGTACTTGAGAAGCTCCAGCTCCTTCGGGTCTTCCTGACTCATGTCGAACAGGCGGTCTTCGAGCACGCCCTTGATACCGTGCTCTGCGCCGTAGACATTCGTGATGCAGTCGGAATCGAGCGCCGTGCGGATGACGCCGTAAGCGCTCGCGTTGATGACGGAGGTCGGGCCGCCGGACTGGCCGATGATGCACGCGCCTTTCAATTCACTCATAGCAGTTCTCCTTATCGCTTAGGCCTTGCCAGCGCAGCCGAGCACATCGACGAGCTTGTGGCGGACGAGCTCCTTGATGTTGGCGCGGGCGGGCTTGAGATACTCGCGCGGGTCAAACTTGTCGGGATGTTCATCGAGGAAAGCACGCACGGTGCCGGTCATGGCAAGGCGCAAGTCGGAATCGATGTTGATCTTGCAGACGGAGAGCTTTGCGGCCTCGCGCAGCTGATCCTCGGGCACGCCGATAGCGTTGGGCATCTTGCCGCCGTGCTCGTTGATCATCTTGACATACTCCTGCGGGACGGAGGAGGAGCCGTGCAGCACGATGGGGAAGCCGGGCAGACGCTTGGAGACTTCCTTCAGCACATCGAAGCGCAGCGGGGGCGGGACGAGGATGCCCTGCTCATTGACAGTGCACTGCTCGGGCTTGAACTTGTAAGCGCCGTGAGAGGTACCAATGGCGATGGCAAGGGAGTCGCAGCCGGTCTTGGAGACGAATTCCTCGACCTCCTCGGGATGGGTGTAGGACGCCTCGTGCGCGGCGACCTTGACCTCGTCCTCGATACCGGCGAGGGTGCCGAGCTCGGCCTCGACCACGACGCCGTGGTCATGTGCGTACTCGACGACCTTCTTCGTAATCTCGATATTTTCGGCAAAGGGCTTGGAGGAGGCGTCGATCATGACAGAGGTAAAGCCGCCGTCGATGCAGGACTTGCAGGTCTCGAAGTCCGGGCCGTGGTCAAGGTGCAGCACGATGGGGATATCGGGGCAGCACTCGACAGCAGCTTCCACGAGCTTGACGAGGTAGGTGTGGTTCGCGTAGGCGCGGGCGCCCTTGCTGACCTGCAGGATCACGGGCGCGTGCTCTTCCTGGCAGGCCTCGGTGATACCCTGCACGATCTCCATGTTGTTGACGTTGAACGCGCCGATGGCGTATCCGCCGTCATAGGCTTTTTTGAACATTTCAGTAGATGTTACGAGCGGCATAATATCTTCTCCTTTGATAAAAAGTTATTTCAAATGTTTGGTACGTTTGGAACTAATTGCATTGTAACACAGAAATTTGATTTTGCAAGAGGATTTGCGATATTTTTGAAAAAAGGAGACAAAACCGATTCGCTTTGTCTCCTTTCTTTGCTTAATTGACCCAGATCGCGGGAAGGCGGGTGCAGGTGAGGCCCATTTTCCACTGCAAATGCAGCGACGCTTCGTTTCCGTCGACCACGTGGCAGTAGGGCGCGCGGCCCTCCTTCAGCGCCGCGGCGATCAGAAATGCTTCCAGCTGCGCGGCATACCCGCGGCGGCGGAACGGCGGTAGAATTTCGAGCATGCCCATGCTGCCGTCGTCATGAAAACCGGCGAAGCCTGCGAGGGCATCGCTCTCAAATACGCCGAAGAGTGCGCCGTGTTCGATGCGGTCGCGGATGTACGCGCCGTCGCCGTCGTGATAGACGGACGCAACCAGCGCCGCATGCTCCTGCGTCAGCGGACGGATATCTGCCGTGACGGGGCAGGGGGGCTCGCTCTTCTCATAGACCCACTGCGTGCAGCGTATGGAATCGTGCAGGGAAAACTCCCGCATCAGCGCCGTTGCGGCGTCGGCGCTTTTGACGGTGAACAGCTTGGGAGCGGCAGGGCAGAGCGTGCGAATCTTTTCGCACAGTAGCACGCCGTCCAGCATGTCGCTCAGCAAAAACGTTCCGTCCATGCTGAGGACGAGAGAGCCTTCATCTCCGTTATAAAGCAGGCGGCCTGCGCCGCGGCGCAGTGATTCCGTCATGTCGATGCACTCGGGCGCGGTGTTCATCAGATGTTCGCCTTGACGGTCTCGGCGATCTGATCGGCCGTCAGGCCGTATTCGCGCAGCACGTCCGCCGCCTTGCCAGACTGGCCGAAGCGGTCGTTCACGCCGATCTTATGGAACTTGCAGTTGACCTTACCCATCAGGACGTCGGCCACGGCGTCGCCCAGACCGCCGATGACGCTGTGCTCCTCGACGGTGATGACCTTGCCGCACTTTTCAGCCCATTCGGTGACGCACGCAGCGTCGATGGGCTTGATGGTGTGGATGTTGATGACGGCGGCGGCGATGCCCTCGCTTGCGAGCGCTTCCGCAGCCATCAGGGACTCGTTGACCATGAGGCCGGTCGCGAAGATCGCGACATCCTTGCCCTCGCGCAGGACATTGGCCTTGCCGATCTCAAAAGGCTTGACCATGTCGCCCTCGAAAACAGGGGTGGCGAGGCGTGCAAGGCGCATATAGACCGGGCCGTTCATCTCGGCGATCGCCATGGTGGCGGCCTTTGCTTCGTTGGCGTCCGCGGGGCAGATGACCGTCATGCCGGGGATGGCGCGCATGAGCGCGAGATCCTCGATGCACTGGTGGCTGCCGCCGTCTTCGCCGACGCTGACGCCCGCATGGGTCGCGCAGATTTTGACATTGAAGTGGGGATAGGCGATGGAGTTGCGAATCTGCTCATAGGCGCGGCCGGCCGCAAACATCGCAAACGAAGAGCAGTAGGGGATGAGGCCCATCGTGGACATACCGGCGGCGATGTCGACCATGTTGGCCTCGGCAATGCCGCAGTTGTAGAATTTTTCGGGGTGCGCCTTGGCGACCTTGCAGGTCTGCGTGGCGTTGGCGAGGTCGGCGTCGAGCACGACGACCTTATCGTTCTTTTCGACCAGTTCGATCAGCGCTTCGCCGTAAGCCTGACGGGTTGCAATTTTATCAGCCATGTTCTTAGTCCTCCAATTCCTTCAAAGCCTGCTCGCGCTGCTCGGCATTTGGGGCCTTGCCGTGCCAGCCGACCTGATTCTCCATGAACGAAACACCCTTGCCCTTGACGGTGTGTGCAAGGATGGCCTTGGGCTTGCCGGGCATGGTAGGCTTGGAGAGCGCGGCCTCGACGGCGTCAAGATCGTTGCCGTCGGGCAGCTCGATGAGATCGAAGCCGAAGGCGCGCAGCTTGGCGGGCAGATCGCCAAGGCTCATGACCTGGTCGTTCGTGCCGTCGATCTGGAGCCCATTGTTGTCGATGATGACGGTCAGATTGTCGAGTTTATAGTGTGCGGCGGCCATATAAGCCTCCCAGATCTGTCCTTCCTGGCTCTCGCCGTCGCCGACGAGGGCGAAGACCTTCGTATCCTTGCCGAGATGCTTGGCGCCCAGCGCCATGCCGACGGCGATGGACACGCCCTGACCGAGAGAGCCCGTGGAGGCGTCCACGCCGGGGACCTTTTTCGCGTCGGGGTGGCCCTGCAGGATGGAGTGGAGCTGGCGGAAGTTCGCATACTCGTCGCGGGAGATAAAGCCCTTTGCGGCGAGCACCGCGTAGTAGCAGGGGGCGGCGTGACCCTTGGAGAGCACGAAGCGGTCGCGGTTGGGATCGTGCGGGTTCTTGGGGTCAACGCGCATATGGTTGAAGAAGACGCTGGTCATCAGCTCCACAGCGGACAGCGAGCCGCCGGGGTGACCACTGCCGGCGTTGGCGGTCATCGTGATGATGTCACGCCGTACCTGCCGGCAGATGGGGGAAAGCTCTTTTGTATTCATGGAAACCCTCCTTGAAAAATACATTTCATCAACTATTAAGTATATCGGATGAAGCCGGGAAAGTCAATTTTAATCCTCGTTCTTTTTCATCTTTACATGCGACAAGGGATTTGCCTTTGCAGCCACGCGCAGCGCATCGTTATCAATGTGTGTGTAGATCTCCGTCGTGTTCAGATGCTCATGCCCGAGCACCTCCTGCACGGCTTTGACGTCCACGCCATTTTGCAGCATGAGCGTTGCCGCCGTGTGGCGCAGCTTGTGCGAGGAGTATTCTGAAGCGTCGAGCCCCGCGGCGCTCAGGTGCTTTTTGACGAGCGCGTGGACGCTCGAGCGGCTGATGCGCTCGTTGCGCGACGAGAGAAAGAGGGCATTGTGGTCGCGGCCGGAGATGGGGCGGCGGACGGCGAGATAACGCTTGAGCGCATCCTTGCAGGCGTCGTTTAAGTAGACGATGCGCACCTTGTTGCCTTTGCCGAGCACGCGCAGCGCGTCGTCCTGAATGTCCTGCAGATCAAGGCCGCAAAGCTCGGAGATTCGCAGCCCGCAGTTCAGAAAGATCGTCAGAATGCAGTAATCGCGCTCGCGGTTCTGCCCGTCGACGGACTGCAAAAGCTGCACGCTTTCATCGAGTGTCAGATATTTCGGCAGCGACTTTTTGATCTTGGGGGAGTCAAGGTCCTTGCAGGGATTCGTGTCCAAAAGGTGCGCTTTATTGACCAAATAGTTGTAAAAAGACCGAATCGTCGCAATTTTTCGCGCTCTGGACGCGGCATTCAGGCCGTAGTCGGACACGTCACTGTTCTGATGCTGCACGCGGTCACGGCTCAGATAGGTCATGTAGGCGTAAATATCGGTCAATGTTACTTTTTTCACAAAGTCAAGATCGACATCCATGATGGAAATTTCATTGAGAGGGAGGCCGCGCAGCGACGGATCGCGCGACTGCTTCAAATAGCGGAAAAAGTTGCGCAGGTCGAGGAAATATTCATCGACCGTTTTCTGCGAGTGGGCTTTGATGGTCTCGTGGTAGGATAGAAAATCGCGCAAAATCGGCGGCGATTCCAAGCGATAGTCGTTCATAATATAAAGTAAGCCGCATTTTCACGCGAGCTCATTCGTTACAACAAAAATAATACGGAGAGATACTCCAAAATTGAATTTCAAAATGTCGGGATGTCGGCAAAGAAAAATTCAGCAGCTTTGATCTGTGAGCGTTCTTGGCAGTTCAAGCGTGATACAGAGCTGCGCAGAGATTGATCCTTTGAACGGGATGCACAGCGCACATGCCGTTGATCGACGGTATGACGACTTTCAATAAAGTGGCCGATGGAGAGGGGGCATTTTGAAGTCCATACTTTATTGAACAAAATAAAAATTTTGTTCAATAAAGGGGAGTGGGAAAGCGTATTTTTGCGGAAATGAGCGTTTTGGCGTGGCTGGCGACAAAAACCTCCTTTGTCAGGATCATGGGATTCTATGGGTCCGGCAGTGTGAAAACGCTGCCGGTTTTGCTACTATATTATAGATTATAGAAACTGCTTTACAATCGGCGCATCGGCGTTTACGCCTGCACAATGGCGCGCAGCGCTTCGGCAATGTTGCATGCTTCGATCAGCGCGAGCCCCTGCGGCGCGCGGATCTGATCCTTGCGCTGCTTCGGGATGATGCATGTTTCAAAGCCCAGACGATGCACCTCGCTGAGCCGCTCGCTCAAATGGTTCACGCTGCGAAGCTCGCCGGTCAGGCCGACCTCGCCGATGGCGGCGACGTGGTTGCCGATGGGCTTGTCGAGATAGCTCGACGCGAGCGCCAGCACGGCGGCAAGGTCCGCCGCGGGCTCGTCCACGTTCAGTCCGCCAATGACGTTCAAAAACGCATCGCAGCCGGACACCTTGAGCGCGCCGCGCTTTTCGAGCACCGCCATCAGCATGGCGGCGCGGTTGTAGTCAAAGCCGTTGCTTGTCCGCCGCGAGACTGACTGCGCCGCGGGCGCAAGCAATGCCTGCACCTCGGCCAGCACCGGGCGCTGGCCTTCCATCACGCAGGTCACGCACGTGCCGGGCGCATCGTCAGGTCGTCCCGAAAGCAGCATTTCCGACGGGTTCGGCACCTCGACAAGGCCCTCACTGCGCATCTCGAATACGCCGATCTCGTTCGTCGCGCCGAAGCGGTTTTTCGCCGCGCGCAGGATGCGATAGCTCATGTGCGCCTCACCCTCAAAATACAGCACGCAGTCGACCATGTGCTCCAACACCTTCGGGCCCGCAATGGAGCCCTCTTTATTGACATGACCGATGACGAAGACGGTGATGCCCTCCCCTTTGGCGAGCTGCATCAGCTCCAGCGTGCAGGCGCGCACCTGCGCCACGCTGCCCGCGGGCGATTCGAGCGAGTCCTGATAGAGCGTCTGGATGGAGTCGACGATCAAAACGTCGGGCCTTTCTTCTTCGACGGATTCCAGCACATCACCGAGGCAGGTCTCGGACAGCACATACAGGTTGTCCGACTGCACGCCGAGACGGTCGGCGCGCAGCTTGAGCTGACGCGGCGATTCCTCGCCGGAAACGTACAGAATTTTCGCGGTTTCACTCAGTTTTCCGCAGATTTGCAGCATCAGCGTCGATTTGCCGATGCCCGGTGCACCGCCGACGAGCACGAGCGAACCCTGCACAGCGCCGCCGCCAAGCACGCGGTCAAGCTCGCCCATGCCGGTGGGAAAACGGATCTCCTGCGCCGTGTCGAGCTCTGCGATCGGGTGCGCCTTGGCGCGCAGCGCGCGGCTGCGGCCGCCTGTTTTTGCCTTTGCACCGTCGCCGACGGCCTGCTCGACGAGTGTGTTCCATGCGCCGCAGCTCGGGCAGCGGCCCGCCCATTTGGGCGTTTCGTTGCCGCACTCCGTGCAGAAAAAAACGCTTTTTGCCTTTGCCATATTGTAAACCTCTTTTGCTTTACTGCTGCTGTAAAAGACCGGACGCGATCACAACGGCCAGTCTTTGCTGATATTCGCCACTTTTCAAAAGCGCCGTTTCGTTTTCATTGCTCAAAAATCCGCACTCGATCAGGATTGCGGGCGCGGTGACGTTTTTCATCAGGAAGATCGATGCGTCGATGGCCTTCTCTGTCTTCTCATTGCCCGCATTGACAGTCTGATTCAGCGCGAGCTGCACCGCATTCGCGACCTCGTCACTCCCCTCTTTTTTGCCGTAAAACACCTGCGCGCCGTGCGTCTGCTTGGATGACGGAAGACTGTTCTGGTGGATGCTGACAAGGATAGCGCCTTGCGTGCTGTTGACCAGTCCCACGCGGTTTTCGAGGTCGGAGCGCTTCTTTTCCCGCAGCGTGGACGCACTGGCATCGTGGATGGAGATATCCTCTGCGCGCGTCATGCGCGTCTCCTCGCCGAGAAAAATGAGCAGCGCGTCGAGCCGCCGCGCGATGGCGAGGTTCATGTCGCTTTCCTTGCTGCCGTCGGCGGCGACGGCCCCGCCGTCCTCCCCACCGTGCCCCGCGTCGATGACCCAGACGGTCTTCCCTGTCGGCGCCGACACGCTCGTCTCCACCGCCTCCGGCGGCAGAAGCAGGCTGACGGTCGCCGCCGTCAGCACGAGCAGCAGCGCGAATATGGCGTAAAACGCCTTTTTTCCGAAAACGATAAACAAAATACCCCTCACCCCGGAACAATGTATGCCCCGCGGCGCGGCCTTATGTGCTTTTCATTATACAGGACTTTGAACAAAAAGAAAAGCCCCGCTTCCCTTTTTTCTCCCGCTGCATAGGATGGTGTGGGCGGATGCCCGATTTCTTTGCAAGGAGGAGACTTCTTTGGACGACAACAGAGCCATGCGCGCCGAGTCCGGCGTGGGCACGCTGCCGAACGGCTGCTGCGCGCCGCTGGCTTTTCCCTATGTCCCCGTGCAGAAAAACGACCCCGAGCGCTATTCCCAACAGGACGCGCTCAAGGCCGGTACGCTGTTTCCGGGGCTGAACCTACCCTTTCACGCGCAGATGAAGACGAAGTTCCCCGCCGTCAATACGGCGCTCTCAGAGCTGATGGCGCTCGATTTTGCCATCGACGAGCTGGGGCTTTATCTCACCACACACCCGGAGGACACCGAGGTTCTGAACCTCTACTGGTCGTATATCAAGCTCGGCCGCGAGGGGCGCGAGGCCTATGAAAAGCAGTACGGCCCGATTTTGCAGACGGACGTGACGCCCGGCAGCTTCAAGTGGCTGAATGATCCGTGGCCGTGGGATCTGGAGGGAGAAAAGTAATGTTTGTATATGAGAAAAAGTTACAGTACCCGGTCAAGATCAAAAATCCGAATCCCAAACTCGCCGCGGCGATCATCAGCCAATATGGAGGCCCAGACGGAGAATTGGGTGCATCGCTGCGCTATCTCTCCCAGCGCTACTCCATGCCCTACCCCGAGCTCAAGGGCCTGCTGACCGACATCGGTACAGAAGCCCCTGAAATGTTCCTTTCAGGGGCTAACGCTTTTTTTGACGCTTTTGCAACCGTATAGCTCCATTTCATAGGAAGCAAATTCAGATATACATCAATGTTGTCCTTATCATTGACAACCATCCTATCTAAAATGTGCTTATAAAACTCATCATCGTATTCCACGCCGCAGACAATTTCGTTGATAGCATCTCTGATTTCCTGCACAAGCTCCTGCTGCTGCCTAATCATAGCCTGCTGTTTGTCGATACTGTCAATAACCGATTGCAGCTCGGCAATTTCAGCATCGCACTTTGACCGTGCCGCAGAAAATTCATCTTTGCTTATATCCCCAGACATATAAATGTCAATCAGTTTTGTACGCTTATCTTCGATAGTTGCAATCTGGGTTTTCAGCTTTTCAATATCTGTGCCTGTCGTATCCATAGCGATGATGGACTCTATAATAGAAGTAAGATTTTTCGTGATTTTCGTCTGCCTGAGCTTTAATTCCTTTGTTACAAGGAACATAATATGTGTCGCATCTTCATTGCGTATGCTTGCTCCCGTGCAGCCGATTTGATTTCCTGCTTTGTCAGTATGGGGGCTTCCGTGCTTTGCCGCTTCCTGACACCGCCACGCCTTATATTTGCTGCCGTCTTTTCTGGTTTTATACCTTGCCACATAGCTTGCGCCGCAATGTCCGCATTTGATTTTACCCGAAAACGGATAGCGGTTGCTGTGCTTCGCCTTGCCCTCTTGCGAAAGGGAACGCTCATCTAAAATACGGTTTGCTTCTTCAAACAGCTCACGGGATACAATCGGCTCGTGGTGGTCTTTAATAATCACAAATTCTTCCTGACCTCGATTGTATTTCTTTTCGTGAGAGAGAAAATCTGGCGTATAGGTCTTTTTCTGCACCAAGTCGCCGCAGTATTTTTCGTTGCGGATAACACGGAGAATAACGGTATTCTGCCATTCTTTAACACGCATAGGCTCGATGCCTTCCTCCCGAAGCTCACGAGCAATGACATGAGTTCCTTTTCCTTCGTTCACAAACTTATGGAAGATAAGGCGTACAATCTTTGCGCCTTCCTCATTGATGGTCATTTTTCCGTCTTTTACATCATAGCCGAGCATACTGCGCCCAAACACAACGCCTTGCTCCATCTGGCGCTTTTGTCCCCATTTGACACGCTCGGAAGTCTTGCGGCTTTCCTCCTGTGCTATCGAGGACATTATGGCAAGGCGAAGCTCCGCATCGCCGTCTAAAGTGTTGATGTTGTCATTCATAAAAATAACGCCGACGCCGTGTTTTTTGAGGTCACGGGTGTAATATATGCTGTCGAGCGTATTTCTCGCAAAACGGGAAATCTCTTTCGTAATTATCAAGTCAAAGTCGCCGTTTTTTGCACAGGCTATCATTCGGTTAAACTCTTTACGCTTTTTTGTGCTCGTTCCAGAAATGCCTTCATCGGCAAAAATCTCATACAGCTCCCAGTCTGGATTGCGCTCAATATACTGCTTGAAATAGCGCTGCTGGCTTTCAAATGAATTCGCTTGGTCTTCATTATCCGTGGAAACACGGCAATACGCAGCCACACGCTTTCTTGTATCTATTATCTTGCGTTCTTCGTTTAAGCGTTCATATCTGTTCATTGAAAACTCCTTTCCCAGTAAGCCGTACTTACTGTATTTGCATTATAGAAAAAACTCTGAGAGATGTCGAATGTGCAAATCTTTGATTTACACTTATATATGTAAAAACGCCAAGCAATCAAGCTCGGCGTTCACTTTTTTGACTTCGGCTGTATTGCTGTTCAAGTGCAGTCAAGCAGCGTTCTCTTTGAGTTCCCGTCAACAAGCCTCGTTTCTCAAGGGAAAAAAGGATTGACTTCTGAACATTTAATAAGAACTTTGCGTGTTCCTGCTCATTCAATTCTGGAACAGGGTCGCCGATATATACAAACTCTCTATGCTTCAGCCGCCAACACCTCCCTCGTTCTCAATATATGAGCGATTGCTTGTACCGTATAACAACCTGTCAAGGCACGGGTAGTATTTGCTTTGCAAATCTCCACCCTTAAAGCCTTGACAGAATGTTGAAACGATGCAGTTTTAGCATCGTTATATACGAGAGGGTTAGTCCTTTTTATCAAGTCCAAGACTGATTAAAAGTGCGTTGTCGGCTGTAAGAATTTGCTGGCTGTCAAGCATTCCGATATGCTCTCTCAGCCGTTTCTTATCAATCGTGCGTATCTGCTCCAATAGAATAACAGAGTCTTTGCTAAGACCCTCAAAATCTTTAATGGCTGTATGCGTGGGCAGCTTTGCCTTTGTGCGTACTCGGCTTGTGATGGCGGCGATAATGACCGTAGGGCTGTACTTGTTGCCTGTATCATTGGAAATGATAAGTACAGGGCGTGTTCCGCCTTGCTCCGAGCCGATAACAGGATTTAAGTCAGCGTAATAGATGTCGCCACGCTTAATTGTTCTTTCCATTATGTTTGACCTCCTATCTGGATTTAGGCAGACAGGCTCTGCCTATGTAGGCAGCCAAACGCAAGGAAGTGTTTAAGGTCGGGAGAGTATAAACAATTCTCTGTTCTCATAGACCGCCTTGCGTTCGGTTTTATGATAGGAGCACTTCAATTTGTCCTCGACGCCCCGAAATGCAAAGGGAAATCGTCAAACGGTCAGCAGCGAACTGACGCCACGGGAGTTTCACCCCAACTGACGGTCTGCCAGAGCCGCCCTCATTGCCTGCGACGGTTTTATCACGCTCGGACTGTGACTGGACGGGAGTATCATTATCCTCTTTGTGGGTTATGG
>ERZ826051.699-NODE-699-length-36416-cov-3.473694_pt1 | contig 36416 bp, 35 predicted proteins | sample MGYA00519928_ERZ826051 | MGnify/ENA primary metagenome ERZ826051 (study PRJEB31778, sample SAMEA3449219) | human gut metagenome | biome: human gut; feature: human-associated habitat; material: faeces | place: United Kingdom | collected 2010/2012 ...
CGTGGTCAAGCGCTGCGGCGTGCCCGTGGCGAACAATGACCTGAGCGCCGTGACCAAGACCGAGGCCACCCCCCTCATCGTTGCCACCGGGACCCAGGCCATGCCGGAAATGCCGGAGGGTTCTTTTGCAAAGAAATTGTTTTCCCTGTATCTTACTTATTTACCGACGGAAAAATTCAAATATCAGTTGAAGATGAATGAGGATTCGAGAGGCTCCTTTACAGAACTGATTCACACGGTGAATTGTGGACAGGTATCCATTAATATCAGTAAGCCGGGAATCACAAAAGGTCAACATTGGCACAACAGTAAGTGGGAACAGTTTATTGTAGTGTCCGGCCATGGACTGATACAGGAACGGAATATCAATACCGGAGAAAAAATCGAATTCGAAGTATCCGGAGACCAGATTGAAGCAGTATATATGATACCGGGATGGTCCCATAATATTATAAATCTGTCTGAAACGGAAAATCTGATAACGGTTATGACCTGTAATGAAATATTTGATCCGGGACATCCGGATACATTTTTTGAACCGGTGTAGGAAAATGAATTATTAGTATGGAATGACAGAAGCGAATCATGGAATACAGGAGGGCAAAGAAAAAAATGAAAGAACGAGAAATTGATTTGCTGGATATGATAGCAGATATATTGTCACATTGGAGAGGATTACTGATAGCCATAGTTCTGGGAGCAGTTCTGCTGGGAGCATTCAGTTATACGAGATCTTATCGGAATATGCAGAATATGCAGAATATGCAGTCACAGGAGGCAGAAAATACATCTGAGGATGAGATGACTATAGAAGAAAAGTTAGCACAATTAAGTGAAAATCTGGATGATAGTCAGCTGACAGCGGTATTGACGACTGTTGATGATGCAAAAGAATATGCGTTGAAGAAGCAATATGTGCAGGATTCCATCTATATGCAGTTAGATCCTATGAATGTTGCACAGGAGGAACTGATTTACAATATTCAGGAAAAAGATGAAAATGGATCTCAGCGCCTGGGAACAATCTATAGAAATACCCTTAACAGTGTCGGATTGTACGACTGGATAGAACAACAGACCGGACTGGAAGCTGCATATGTAGGGGAACTGGTCTCTGTCAGCGTGGATTCCGGTTTGACGCTTACCAATGGGGAGCCCTTGACTATTGGAGGAAGCGATAGTCTGAAAATAATAATCCGAGGAGTCGATGCAGAGTCTTGCGGGAAAATTGCAGAAGCGGTAAAGACTTATATGGAACAGCAACAGGGAAATTTGAACACCCGGTTGGGAAGTCATGAATTGGTGTTGCTTTCTGAAGTGTCTGGCAACATAATGAACATGGATGTGATGAATCAACAGACAGCTTACAGAAATTCGATTTATGGCCTGGAAACAGCCATTGCCGCTGCAAAAGCAGCATTTTCAGAAGACCAAAAACAGTATTATACGCTTCTGATGAAGGAAAACGGTTTGGAAGATACGACAGACGCAGAACAGAGCATTGTGGAAGAGGAGCAGCTGGTTCCGGAAAATCCTGCGGTAAGCAAGAAATATGTGGTGCTGGGAGCTGTCCTGTTCGCCTTTATATATGCTGCGGTCCTGTGTATGGGGTATATTTTTAACAGTCGAATTCGTGTAAACGATGGATTGCAGGATCTATATGGTATTCCTCAGATTGGCGTGGTGGTAAAAGATTCCAAGAAAAAGCTGTTCCTGGATAGATGGGTTAACGGTTTACGACATTACGGCAAGCGCGAATTTACTGCAGAGCAGTCCATGGAGCTGGTGTTCGCAGCGATAAAGATAGCAGCTGCCAAGAACGGACAGAACAGTATCTGTCTGATGGGATGCAATCTGGGGGCCGGAGCGGACAAGGTATGTGAAGGACTTAAGGCAGCTCTGGAAAAGGAAGGCCTTAGCGTTACAATACTGAATAACGTGCTGTATGATGCCGAAGCTATGGAGAAAGTAAGTGCAGCCCAGGGAGCGGTTCTGGTAGAAAAGGCAGGATCGACCTTGTATAATGAGATTGTTGCAGAATTAGAGTTACTGAAACGACTGGAGATTCCCGTACTTGGTGGAATCACGGTAGAATGATAAGGAAGTATTAGTATATGTGTGGAATTGTAGGATTTACAGGAAATAGACAGGCAGCACCGATCCTTCTGGACGGACTGTCAAAACTGGAATATAGAGGGTATGACTCTGCAGGACTGGCAGTCCGCGATGGCGATGCCCTGGCACAGGTAGTAAAGGCGAAGGGCCGTCTTTCGAATCTGGTCGAGAAAACGGACAATGGAAATGCGTTGAAAGGAACCTGTGGTATTGGACATACCCGTTGGGCAACCCATGGCGAACCCAGTCAGATCAATGCCCATCCCCATGTCTCCGGCAACTGCAGCAGATCCGGTTCCGGCGCGGTAGAATCGGAAGTCGTTGGCGTACATAATGGTATCATTGAAAATTACACGGAACTGAAAGAAAAACTGCTGAAGCATGGTTATACATTTTACAGCCAGACCGATACAGAGGTAGCGATCAAGCTGGTGGATTATTACTACAAGAAGTATAAACTCGGTCCCATTGATGCCATTGCGAAAACCATGGTGCGCATTCGCGGATCCTATGCGTTGGAGCTGATGTTCCGTGACTATCCCGGTGAGATCTGGGTAGCTCGTAAGGACAGCCCGATGATCATTGGTATTGCGGATGGGGAGACCTATGTGGCATCTGATGTCCCGGCTATCTTGAAATATACCAGAAATGTGTATTATATAGGCAACCTTGAGTTCGCAAAGCTGACTCCGGGAGAAGCTCATTTTTATAACCTGGACGGGGATGAAATCGAGAAGCAGACTACGGAAATCAAATGGGATGCAGAAGCGGCGGAAAAGGCCGGTTTTGAACATTTCATGATGAAAGAGATCCATGAGCAGCCGAAAGCAGTTCAGGATACACTGAATTCTGTGATCAAGGATGGCAGGATTGACTTCGAAGCAGTGGGAATTACCGAAGATGAGATCAAGGGATTTGAACAGATTTATATTGTAGCCTGTGGTTCTGCATGGCATGTAGGCATGGCGGCACAGTATGTTCTGGAAGACATGGCAGATATTTCGGTGCGTGTGGAACTTGCATCAGAATTCAGATACCGGAAAATGTCCCTGAACCCGAAGGCACTGATGATCGTGGTCAGCCAGTCCGGTGAGACAGCGGATACTTTGGCTGCATTAAGACTAGCAAAGGAAAAGGGCATTACCACTATGGCCATTGTCAATGTGGTAGGCAGCAGTATTGCCAGAGAAGCAGACAAAGTATTTTACACACTGGCAGGCCCGGAGATTTCGGTGGCAACCACGAAGGCCTATAGTGCGCAGCTTGCAGCAATGTATTGCCTGGCAGTGCAGTTTGCCAAAGTTCGTGGTAAGATCACAGAAGAGCAGTATGGTTATTATATTGCCGAACTGCTGACGATTCCGGAGAAGATACAGAAAATTCTGGAAGACAAGGAGCGCCTGCAATGGTTTGCCGCAAAGTATGCCAATGCGTCGGATGTATTCTTCGTAGGACGTGGTATAGACTATGCCGTTTGTCTGGAAGGAAGCCTCAAACTGAAGGAAATCAGCTACATTCATTCCGAAGCATATGCGGCCGGGGAACTGAAGCACGGAACCATCAGTCTGATCGAACAGGGAACGCTGGTGATCGGTGTTCTGACCCAGAACGAGTTATACGAGAAGACCATAAGCAATATGCTGGAGTGCAAGAGCCGTGGTGCATACCTTATGGGCATGACTACTTATGGCAACTACGAAATCGAGGATCAGGTGAACTTCGCTGTCTATGTGCCGAAGGTGGACGAGCATTTCATGGCCAGCCTTGCGGTGATACCGCTGCAGCTGCTGGGATATTATGTCAGTGTCGCAAAGGGACTGGATGTAGATAAGCCCAGGAATCTGGCGAAGAGTGTTACGGTGGAATAAAAAATTGGGAACGGAAAAGGATCACATCGAGTGTGATCCTTTTGTGGTCACTCCGAAATCTATGTTCGCAATCATTTGTGTTTTCTGATATAATGAGCCTCAAGGAAAAACAAGTGGCTGCAAAGCAGACATTTGTTTGACTGGGCTTATGTTATAATGAGCGCAAGTGAGCCAATATGCTTGCATGAGTGGCGAACGGCGAATTGCAGTACAAAGTATGTTAAGACGATGCTGGATTATGCGGGGTATCAAAAGGGTTTATATGGGAAAGAGATATTGAAGCCTATGAAACAGACAAAGAAAAAATAGAAATATGCAAGGAAAGACTAAATGCTGTTTTAAGAGAATACGATATTGATGGAGTAAGACGGAATATACGTAATAGAGATTATCTGAAGGCACAAATGAAGAAATATTCTTATGTGATCGGAAATCCTCCATATATAACAATTACACATAAAATACAGAAAGAGAAAATCAATATGAATAATAAAAAAATCATGAAAGTAACTTCCACAATCCCTCTGCTGCTTACTCTGGCACTGACTGCCTGTGGAACGCAGAATTCCCAAACATTGACAATGGTAGAAGAAGTGACTCAGACGGATGGTACCCGGGAAACGGACACAAATACGGAAGTGGCGGCAGACCCCGAAAGCCCCCTGGCGCAGAGGGATGCTCTGGAGTGGGAGCAGCGTCTGGACTACAGTTCTGAGAGGCAGGCGCAGCTGGCTGAGATCACGGTGGATCTGACACAGGATACAGAAGAAGTGCAGAGCAAGGCGCAGGGACTATTGGTAGCCATGGCCGGAGGCAACGCTGAGGCAGCAGTAGACAGTATTCTGACGGAAGACTGGTATACGGTAATGCTGTCGGATCTTCTGATCGGGCAGAGAACTTATACGGGAGCAGCGGACAACGGTGAGTGGAGAATGACGATTCTGGCGGATGAACTGGGACAGCATTGCACAGCGATTGAGTATCCGCTGGCAGATGGCAGACAATTCTATGTGCAGACAACGGATTCGGAAATCCGTTATTATGTATGTGCAGCGGAACGGACAGGCTCTTTTATCAGTGAAAGCCTGAGCCTGACAGATGGTACCTATGTAGGGTACGAGGGAACTTTGTCTTCGAATAACCGTCCGGAGGGAGCATTTACGGTACATATGGGCACCGCAGACCTGAGTAGCGGAGCAGCAGATGCTTTCCGTAACCGTAGCGCTCAGGCAGTCAGCTACGACGGAGATTTTACCGCGGAAGGAAGGCCCGAGACAGCAACCCCGGAATATCTGAGTAAAGAAGGACAGATGGCATATGCTTTCAGACAGGAAGGGAAAAATATCTATTACCTGACTATGACTGCAGAGGATATCAATGACGCATTTGCACCGGCCCAGATGGGGATCTGCAATATCTGGGAATAGAAATTGGGATATGTTTTACGACAGGAGTTATCTATGACACATATGAAAAAAAGTTTATTGAGCATAGCATTATTTGTATGCGGCCTGCTGCTGTGGAAGCCTGTTCAGGCGGAGGCAGCAACACAGGTTGATAATCTGGTACTGATGGTGAATTTCAGCGATGACGGTGAGAATACCTTCCAGACTAATTTTAGCAGATATCAGGAAATGTACACCGGTCCGGCATCAGAACCGAACCGGTCCGTGAGCAGATATATTTCGACCATATCGGATGGACAGGTGACGGTAAATACCTATTTCCCACAGGTGGTGAATAATGTATTCCTGCCGGTCACCATTCAAGGGTCGGCATCGGACTATCCGGATGCATCCGCTGGTGAGCAATTTGTCCAGCAGGTGATTACAGCGGCACAAAATATGAGTGAACTGTCTTTCCCGTCGAAGCTGGACAGTATGCGTGGTGACGGTTATATCGATAATCTGACGATTATTGTCCAAGTAGACGAGAACAATACCAGTGGAGCGTTTGGTTCCCGAAAAGCAGACTGGGGATATAACCAGACACTGTTGCATGGCTGGCATGTGGGTGCTTATAATGTTCTTCCGACCAATATGCTTCGCTTGGGATCTGATTTTGATCAGGGATATGCCTTGGCTTCGCACGAATTTTTGCATACGCTGGGAGCACCGGATCTGTATCGTACTGCGGGAGAGAATGGATACCCGGTAGGACGCTGGTGGGATCTGATGGCAGGAGCCAACTTTACTGCAAGTTATCCATTGGTGTATACACGCAGTAAGCTTGGTTGGATGCAGATCGAAACGTTGAAAGACAGTGGTACATATACCTTGTGGCCGGCGGAAGGAGCATCCGGTTCCCGTGCGTATATTCTGAAGACATCCCGCAGCGATTCAGAGTTTTTTGTAGTGGAATACCGCAAAAAGCCGGAAAACAGGCAGGACTATGATTACTACATTCCAGAGAGCGGATTGATCGTCTATCGGGTGAACAATGCGGTCGATTATCATACAAATAAAGAAGGAAACAACTATATTTATGTGTTCCGTAAGGACACAAAGGATCCGGCTAAGGCACAAGAGGATGAATCTAAGGCTACAGTGGGCGGACAGTATCGTAAATCGCTGGGAAGTAGTGATCTGAATGCTCCTTATACATCGGATACTATTTTTTATTCTGATGGCAGCAACAGTGGAATTGTGATTGACAATGTTGTTACTAAGGAAGACGGCAGCGTATCCTTTGATGTAAAGTTTCCGGTACTTTCGGCCGACAGTTACTGGCTGCCGAAGGGGGAGAGCATCAATGGGCTCACTTCTCCGGCAATTACCGGGGATACGACAGGAAACAGCCTGTATCTGGCTGGTATTGTTAATGAAAATGGAAAAGATCATTTGAAAATATATTCTTTGGGGGCTTCCGACAGCAGCTGGAAAGTAATGCAGGCTGCAGCAGATGTTGGCAGGGGATCCCAGGTGGATATTCTGAGTGTGGCTGGCAAGGTCTATGTGGCTTATACGGATGCTTCGGGTTATCTGTGTGTGCTGCAGGTCTCTGCAGAAAATGTGCAGCAGATATACCGCTCTCAGACAGCAATCTATCCTCCGAGAATGGAATTGCTGTATGAGCAGGACAGCCTGTGGATAAGCTATGCAGTAGGAAATACGTTAGAGCTGATAAATGTATGGCAGCCGGATGGTTCACTTCCGCCATTGACAGTGTCGGGGACCTACATCTCCGGAACTAAACATTTCTTTTATGACAATAAGTGGTATGCGGTTTATTGTGATTATTTTGCACAGGGAACAGATGGTAATGGTTGTATTGCAGTGTTGCAAAATGGATACTGGCAGAAGCTTTATACGATGGACCGACTCGGAAAAGCCAGCTCTGTCGATGCATGTGTAGCAGGTGGCAAATTATATCTGGCAGCAGCGAACAATAGCAATGCCGCGACAGCAATGCTTACATATGATGGACAGCAATGGAATGAAAATATACTGACGGATATTCAGAGCAAGGATGTTGTAAGACTTGTGGTAAAGGACAGGATACCATATGTCTTCTGGACGTCAGGAAATGAGAAGACACTGCAGGCAGCATATCTGAAGGATGACAGCTGGCAGAAGCTTGCGTCCACTATAGGGACGGATATCAATGGCTTTGACATTTTTTGCGGAGACAATACGTTGTATGCTGTCGGAGCTACAACCAATGGTATTGCTTCTGTGAAGACAATGAAGACGGTGGAAGGAATCCCGGATCCGCCTGTGACCGAGCCTGAAGTGGGAAATGGCAATGTTGTCCTGGCTCTTCCGGCAGGTTATGACAGTAGTGCTAAGATTTATATTGATGGAGTGGAGGCTGCCAGCACAGCATGGCAGAATGACGAAGCCAGGCGGCTGGTGGCAATAAACAGCATTGTCCAGCTGGGAACAACGGCAAAGACCGCAGCCGCATATCAATATAATGCATCCGGTATCCCTACAGACATGTATGTCTGGAGACTTTCCTATAACGGAAGCTGTTATACGGCAACAGAAGTCCCGGAGTTCGAGAATCTGTTTTCCTATCATGGATTTTCCGTACGTTATACAGGAAATACCGGTTTGCGGTGCACCTTCGGTATTGATACGGCGAAAAAGTCACAATTGATCAGCGGCTCCGGCTTGGCAGGGTATCGTATCACGGAGATGGGAACGCTGATCATGCGCCCTGATCTTCATGCACAATATCCGATGGTCTATGGAAGCAACAAATTGGGAGGCGGAAAAACATACGGTGTAATAAACGGCAAATTCAGTGATAAAGTGATCCGGAGAGTGAATGGGAGAGACCAGTTCGCAAACGTTCTGACAAAACTTCCTCCGGAACGCTATAACACGTCGTACATCTTCCGGGCCTATGCGGTGATGGAAAAGGATGGCAGCAGTGTGGTGATCTATGGACCGGAAATGTCCCGTAGTATGTATACTGTCTGCAAACAGATCCTGAACCGCGGAGATTTTAAACCGGGAACATCCGGATATAAATTTTTGAAAAATATTGTAGACAGCGTGGAAAAGTAAAGATAGGAGCTATTCTGGATGAAAAGTAAAAATAAGAAAAACACAGTGTGGATAGTATTCACATGCATTTTTGCATTGACAACAGTAGTGTTGGCAATGGCATTGTATCGTTCCCACAGTACTCTGGAAGCTATGCGGGTACAGCTTGCAGAGGGACAGACCAATACGATAACCGCAGAAACGAATCAGAGCCGGCAACAACTTGCAGGTGCACACAATATGCAGGCGGTTCGTGTTATGAACGGCATACTTCAGCAACAGGATGAAAACGAACAGTGGGTGGATGTGGCACCTGTAGCGGATCTGCAGCAGGCAGATCCGGTATTAGCAGGAAGAAATAAGATGCAGGAACTGATCACACAGAATCGTGAGGCAGTACAGAATGGAACCGCTGGCGCAGAGCAGATTTCACCTTTGATGGCAAAGCAGGGTATATTGGCAGGGGCAACACTTGCATCTGCGTCCCAGGTACAGAGTGCTGTCAATAAGACAGCTGCTCAGACAGCAAAACCGCAGACAACCGGCAACAATCCTCCGGCGGTAACGACTCCGGCAGCAACCCCTGCGCCAACGTAGCAGCCGGTAAGTAATGATAATTCATCCAACGATGATGACGATGATGATTCTTCCGATAGCGGAAGCTCAGATAGTGGCAGCTCAGACAGTGGCAGCTCCGGAGATGACACCGGTGGAGACACTGCGGATAGTGGAGACGGTGAGGACATCGGATGGACGGATGAAGTGCTGTAAAAGAGATGGGCGAAATTCTTTAACGATGTCCCACCCACGAGGGTATTATATGGAGTATAGTGAGGACAATCAGGAAGGATAATCGGTTAAAGGCAGTACTCACCGAGAATGGAATAGAGAGATGCCATCTGAGTACTAAACATCACCTGCACTCTGCTCCGGAGAGGTATGCACTGCTTTTCCGGAAGAGGGTGCAGATATTTTATCAGTGCTTGTCGCCAGCGGAGGAGTTCCCCATCCGGCTCCAGAATCGTTTTGACCCTCTCTCAATTAGCTTCTGTAAATAAAAAACCACTATTTAAATATTGTATATACTATAAGGCTTAAAAAGAAAAGACACAATATCATATAAAAAGCTGCCATAAACAATAATGTCAAATAGATTGTACACAGTTTTTGAAAAGAGTATTTAAATAGGTTTTGCAAGATCTCCCACATGAGGATTGTCAAAAGGTATCTGCTCCCGGTTATCATCCTGAACAATTTCTTCCACGGTACTGCCGGTCCACATAGTCATGGACGGTGTTGTCTTACGGATTGTCTTTTTGGCTACCGGTTTCCGATATGTGACGGATGTGATGGTGCACATCTTATCCTGGACATGGACGACCTCCCCGGTACCCTTCACAAATTCCAGATATCCTAAGGATTCCCCGGTATCCGGATCCACGATCTCGTGGTCGGAAAGAGAATATACCAGAAATTTGTCCCCTTCCTGCACCCCATTAATAGAACCAACATTAAGAGAAACATCACAATTATCATCGGATACATGTACGATCTTAATCTGTTTACTCATTGGAAACCTCCTGATTTAATATTTTATAGATATAAGGCACGATATCGCTTGTTATAGTAGGGCGCACAATAATGTTATTTTTATTGTCATTAATATAAGAGACAAAATCGGAAATTTCCGAAGCGGAGACTTGGTTCTTGTTCCGCATGTCACCGGGAACGATCCGAATCTGTGCGGTTTTTCCACCGCTGTTTATAGTTTCTACTAATCCAAATCCAATTAATTTTTCGAAATTCCCATCCTTCTTATAAAATGTAACAATCGAGTTGTATGTGATAAAATCATGTGTTTTACAAATACAGACATTGTGACTGCATTCGATGATGGATATCGTGGGAACAGCCTTATCGTTTTTGGATTCTAACCATAGCTTTGCACACATCCAGATGGCAATTAACAGAAAGAATAAAACAATAGAAAATGCCCAAAAGGGGACAGCGGCATCCGGAGGAAACAGGTAAAGTAGAATGGTGGGAATCAATCCGATGGCAAATGCAATCAGATTATATTTATCCATAATAAATTTCCGCATTTAAGATCAGGCTCCTTTCGGGATGTTTTATAAAAAGTATAACATTATCTAATGAGGGAGTAAAGTTTTTGACGGCTAAAGGGATTTCGATAAATCGAGGGAACTTAAGAATCGTGGAGCGGAGAATTGCAATTCATACCATATTATATGGAAAACGTAATTTCTGCGAATCAGAATTCCGGCACTTTATATATGAATAAATATTCCTCGAAACATATCTTGAAAGATACTATCATCAATGATATAATATGAAATAACAAAGTAATCAGGACCACAGAAGAAGGGTATGAATTATGAAAGAAAACGATATAAGAGAAGATATGAATGGCATAAAATCTGAAATTTTGCGAGATGACGAGGAGCGGAAAAAAGATCAGCTAAAAAGATTGCAGGCATATGTGGAAGCAATACAGAAAAAAGTGTCGAGTCATACGGATGAAGTTGTCAAGGAATTGGTGGCAGAGAGACATCGACAGGGTTTGACACAGAGTGATATCGCGGATCGTACAGGGATGAAAGCGTCTAATATTGCCAGACTGGAGAATGGCTCGGGAATTCCTACATTGGTGGTTTTGGAAAAATATGCCAGTGCATTAGGGAAACATATTGAAGTAAAAATACTGTGAAAGAAAGTAAACATAAGATGAAATTATATCATGGAACCAATTATAGTTCAGCAATAAATATAGTTAATCATGGAATCGATCTGAAATATAGTAAACCCTATCTGGATTTTGGCCCGGGTTTTTATACAACGCCAAGCTATGATCATGCAGCGCTGGCAGCAATAAGAACTACTCAGAAATATAATGCGAAAAATAATAAAAACGAGGAACCATACATTGTAGAAGTAGATTATAAACCGATAAGTGCAATGGATTTAGTAATAGGTTCCTATCCACGACATTCGGAAAGATGGGGAAAATTTGTCCTGAATAATCGATTGAAACCACAGATGCTGTCTGCGTACAATATACTAGAGCACAATCAGGATAGAAAATACGATATTTGCTATGGAGAAATTGCGGATGGCAATATAATTAATATAGCGTATAAGGTTAACGGAGGCAAAGTCATACCGGAAGACATTAATTATAAGGAGTTTTTGAAAGATAATGGAGAGGTATATCCGCAACAGTATTCCTTTCATACTTTAAAAGCGATATCTTGCATAAAAGTATTATCTTGTGATATGATAAATAACAAGAAGAAATATTTGAACGCAAGGGGAAGAAGGTGAATGGTATGACAAATGCGGAAATCAGGGAATTTAAGAGTTATGTACGGGATACCTTGGTCAGGAAGTATCATTTGAATGAAGTGGAAGCAACTCGTGCCGTTCGTGATTCTTATTTATCCAAGGCACTGGCAATGGACAAGGATTTTGTCGACCATGATACTGTTGAGGAATGGGCGGAATTTATTTATGATGAAATAAATCATGAAAGCCTGCTGATGATGTAAAACAGAAAATATTATAATACTTAAAAGATCTGCCGACAGGCAGGTCTTTTTGCTTCCTTTTTGTGAAACGCATACAGCGTACACCACACAAAAAAATTTTGTAAGAATCCGTCGATTTTTGTCATGTACTTTATAGAGACCTAAATAAATGACAAAGGCGGTAAAACAATATGTACGACACCAAAGAAAAATGCAGGGAACTTGCAGAAAAATTCAAACAGCTCTGTGCCGAAAGAGGCACGACACCTTATAAGATTGCAAGGCATTCGGGACTGTCATCCTCTACGGTAAGCTGTTTTCTGACCGGCAAGACTGTTCCCAGAATCGATACCATGATGATTCTTTGCAATCAGCTGGGAATCTCGATCACAGATATCTTCGATGAGCGGGAAATGGTGGAAGTACATGCACAGGAGGAAGAATTGATATTGCATACATATCGTAATCTTCCGGAGGATAAGAAGAAAGCGGTTTTGAAATATCTCAAAATGCTGGACCGGTATACGGAAGACTAGGGACAAATGCAACATTCTGTGGTATGATGTGATAGTGACAGGCCATATGCGGCGGAAAAAATGACGCAGGAGGCCTGAAAGAGAACATCGAAAGGTATCGTACGATTATGAATACTATGACACAGGATTCTTCCACCGGTCTTTGGAACAATAAAAACAGAAAAATTTTCTTCTGGAGCATCCTTGCGCTTGCCGTGATCCTGCGTTGCATCCGTTTTGCCACAGTGCCGGACGGTATCAACCAGGACGAGGCCATGGGAGCGGTGGATGCCTGGGCATTATCAAAATACGGAACCGACAGATATGGTACTTTTCTGCCGGTTCATTTTACTGCCTGGAGATACAGTCAGATGAGCGTTCTCCTTGCCTATTGCATGGTCCCCTTTATCAAACTGTTCGGATTCAACACGGTAACGGTGCGTCTGCCGATGGTACTGATCTCCTCCGGCGCGGTGGCATTGGTATATCTTGTGGGCAGGAAATTATTCTCTGAACGGATCGCCCTGGTGGCAATGCTGCTGACCGCTGTGAATCCCTGGCAGTTTATGCAGAGCCGCTGGTCGCTGGATTGCAATCTCTTCCCGCATATTTTCCTGCTGGGATTTTATTTACTGCTTCTTGGATTGGAAAAACGACGCTATTTATACTTGTCCATGGTCTTTTTTGGACTGACATTTTACTGTTACGGTATCGCTGCCTATTCCGTAACTGCATTTCTTTTTGTATTCTTCATATGGTGCCTGTGGAAGCGCCGGCTGAAATTCCGCTTTTGAACTTTTCCTTTGCACAGCTGGGGAAAAATGCCTGGGCTCTGTTCAGCCATGTATTCCTGCAGCTGCCGGATATTTTCTTCAATTCGATTCCGGCTTTTGGCCCGTTGTATCATGTGTCGATCCCGTTTGTCTTTGTGGGGATCATTGTATTTACCATACAGCTCTTCCGGGAGAAAAACATTGAAAAACAGACACGGATGCTGGCATTATGGGGCTTCCTGGTCACCGGGATCTGGGTCGGCCTGATCACTTATGAAGTTAACATTAACCGTGTGAATATTATTTTCTATCCGATCATCCTGTTATGTGCCTACGGAATCGGTCTGGCGGTTCGGAAGTGGAAAAAGCTGTGGCCGGTGGTCGCAGCTGCTTATGGAATCAGCAGTATTCTGTTCTTCGGGACTTATTTTACTACCTATGCGGAAGAAAGCAGAGAGTACTATAACAAAGATTTCATGGAGGCGGTGGCGGAAGCGGATTCTCTGGAGGAATACGAAAGTCTGTACATCACCGGCAATCTGGGCTGGCAGTTCAACCGGGATGCCACGGAGATCCTGACCCAGTATGTCTGTAAGATAGACGCACAGTATTATCAGGGGAAGAGTAATGTCTCCAACGGAAGAGAGCTTCCGGCTTATGCGGACCGGTATCACTACATCTATCCAGAGCAACAGGCAGCAGAACTGGTGTAGATGGTGGGAGACGGCCTGCTGGTATTGTATCAGGGAGATCTGCAATACATTGATTTTTCCTATGATGTAGTGGATACGGTAGGAGATTATCTGCTGCTTACCGTACAGAATTAAGAGAGGACGCTTATGAATATCATACTTTTATCGGGCGGTTCCGGACAGCGGCTTTGGCCCCTGTCCAACGAGATCCGTTCCAAGCAGTTTATCAAAATATTCCATACGGAAGACGGCGGCCTGGAGTCCATGGTGCAGCGGGTGTACCGGCAGATCCGGGAGGCGGATCCGGAGGCAAAGATCACGATTGCCACATCCAAGGCACAGATCTCTTCCATCCACAACCAGCTGGGAGAAAATGTCGGTATCAGCATGGAGCCCTGCAGAAGAGACACCTTCCCGGCGATTGCACTGGCGGTGGCATATCTGCAGGATGTGCAGGGAGTGACGGGAGAAGAGCCGGTGATCGTATGTCCGGTGGATCCGTACGTGGAAAAGGATTATTTCGAAGCTTTGCAGCAGCTGGAGGAGCGTGCGGCACAGAGTGCGGCCCATCTGGTGCTGATGGGTATGGAACCGACGTATCCCAGCGAAAAATATGGCTATATCATTCCGAAAACAGCGGAAAATATCAGCCCGGTGGAAATGTTTAAGGAGAAACCGGACAAGGAGCAGGCAGCGGAATATATCAGACAGGGAGCGCTGTGGAACGGCGGAGTGTTTGCCTTCCGCCTGAATTACGTGTTGCAGAAAGCTCATGAACTTATAGAGTTTACCGATTATGAAGATTTGCTGGGAAAATATGAAACCCTACAGAAGATCAGTTTCGACTATGCGGTAGTGGAGAAGGAACCTGAGATCGAGGTCATGCGTTTTGCCGGAACCTGGAAGGATCTGGGTACCTGGAACACCCTGACGGAAGCCATGGACAGTGCATGCGTCGGGGAGGCAGTGCTCAATGAGACCTGCCGGAATGTCCATGTGGTGAATGAGCTGGATATGCCGGTGCTGTGCATGGGATTGCAGGATATTGTCGTGGCGGCCAGCCCCGAGGGGATTCTGGTATCGGACAAAGAGCAGTCCAGCTATATCAAACCATATGTGAGCAGTTTTACCCAGCAGGTCATGTTCGCAGAAAAATCCTGGGGAAGCTTCCGGATCATGGATGTGGAAAAGGAAAGTCTGACGATCAAAGTGACATTGAATCCCGGACATAAGATGAATTATCACAGCCATGAATTCCGGGATGAGGTATGGACGGTGATCTACGGAGAAGGCCGGGCAGTGATAGATGGTGAGGAACGTAGAGTAAAGACCGGTGATGTGCTGCGGATGCCGGCGGGATGCCGGCATATGCTTCTGGCAGACACGGAGCTCCAGGTGATCGAAGTACAGCTGGGAAAAGATATCAGTGTACAGGATAAGAAAAAATATCCTCCTCTAAAGCCTTTATAATTGCTGTGCCAAACAGGAAACGTCCCTCTTCGTTGGGATGAACGGCATCCACCAGATAGCAGGCAGCATTTTGGGGATTCCATTGCAGTGCTTCGTTGGTATTGAGAAAGAAAACGTTCATGGCCGCCGCGGTTTCTTCGGCACCGGTCACATAATCGTTCAGAGTTTCATCCAGATCATTGTTGAAAGCGGTACCGTTGTCGAACGCTGTAATGAAATTCGAGGAAGCGATCAGAATTTCAGCATCCGGGTAAGCATCCTGCAGAGATTGCACCCCTGCTTGCAGACCGTCACGGTATTGCTCCACAGTATATCCCGTAAAATAGTCATTCAATCCGTAATTGATTACGAAACAAAGTTTTTTCTCCCCGGAGATTTCGGCAGTATCTTCCGATAAAAAGCGCTGTACGGCACTGGGGAAGGATTTGTCATCGGGGGTCAATTGTGTGGCGGAGGAACCTCCGATGGCACGGTTGTGAACGGAGGCTTTCGTCAGGGCACTGATAACGCCGGGGATGGAGGCAAAATCCTGATAGTTTCCGAATACGCTGTCACCGAAAAAGACGATGTCATAATCGGACAGATCGGAGTAGGAAGCAGGGGCATTAATGGCTGCCTGCACCAGGGTATCAAACTGTGTCAGACTGGAGTTATCGGCATCTATACCATGGTATTGCAAGGTGCCGCTCAATACCAGCAGCATGACGGAGCGGGCGGCGACAGCATTTAATTCCAGAGGAGTGTCATAGGCATCAGGATTGGAGATCAGCCATTCTTCTCCGCCGGGGAAGAACAGAGAGACATTTTCCCGGACAGACAGGGGAGCTGCCAGAACCTGCACCAGATTTTCGTAGGTTTCGGTGTCACTGCTGTGGGCCTGCCAGTATTCCAGAGAAGGACAGGAGAATACTATGGTAAATTCAACACCGGAATAAGAATCGACATATGCCAAAAGATCCTCATCGAAAGAGGCATAAAATCGACTGTTATTATGGAAATTGCTGTTCCACAGCAGTAAGGGGTCCAAAATGAGCAATACGTGAGTGACCTCATTTCCGGAGGAAAAAGCAGTTTCCAGATAATCGGAGATATCGGAAAAGGAAGTCAGGCGATGGGAACAGCTGACAGCATCGTAACCCATATAGGTAGAGTAAATGTCTTCCGGGAAAGCTTCCGGCGCATACATGGAGCAGAAGACCCCCTGATAGGATTCCTGCTGCAGGCGCCCAAGATCGGCGGAACGTTTTCCGGGTTCATATATTTTCACATAGAGAATTCCAGCGGCTGTTACGGCAAGCAGCAGAACTACAATAACGATACCGGAAAAGAGTTTCCATGATTTTATTTTCTTTTTCGTATTTGACCTCATAAGGCGAAGAGATCCTTTCTGTGAACAGTAAGTATGGATTTATAACGGTTTTATTATACCGCAGCAAAGCGGTGGATGCCAACACCATTGTTGTTTTTCTTTCTTCAATATGATAAGATGAGTCAGTAAATAGGCAAAAAGTGACCAAAGGAGGCCCCTATGGAAGAATTAGCTATTTTTGGAGGAAAACCTGTACGAGAGAATAAAATTTTCTACGGACGGCAATATATTGACCAGGCAGATGTAGATGCAGTGGCAGCAGTAATGACCAGCGACTACATTACCTGTGGACCTAAGGTAAAGGAACTGGAAGAACATTTGTGTGAATTGACACATGCCAAATATGCAGTAGTAGTATGCAACGGAACTGCAGCCCTGCATCTGGCGGCTCTGGCCGCGGGTTTTGGAGAAGGGGATGAGGTTATCGTAAGCTCCATTACATTTGCAGCTTCTTCCAACTGTGTATTATATGCCGGTGCAAAGCCGGTCTTTGCGGATATTAACCCGGAGACTTATAATATTGATCCGGCATCCATTCGGAAGCTGATCACCCCCAGAACCAAGGCAATTGTCGCAGTGGATTTCACCGGACAGGCTGTGGAACTGGATGAGATCAGGAAAATCTGCAAAGAGCATAACCTGCTCCTGATCGAGGATGCAGCCCATGCCATTGGGACAACCTATAAGGGACAGCCGGTGGGAAGCCTGGCAGATATGACCTGCTTCAGCTTCCATCCGGTGAAGACAGTAACCGGTGGAGAAGGCGGAGCAATTACAACGAATGATGAGAAACTATATCGTCATCTGATGAGATTGAGGACTCATGGTATTACGAGAGATCCGGAGGAAATGGTACATCCTACAGATGCTCTGTGGTACAACGAGCAGGTGGAACTGGGCTTTAACTATCGTATGACGGATTTTCAGGCAGCATTGTTGCTTAGCCAGTTAAAGAAGCTTCCTGCTTTTGAGAAACGCAGAAAGGAAATCCGCAAACGCTACAACGAAGCCTTCGCAGACATGCCGGAACTGATCCTGCAGAAGGAGATCCCGGAGTCTGACACGACCTGGCATCTGTATGTACTGCATCTGAATCTGGAGAATCTGAACTGCGACAGACGGCAGTTCTTTGACGCGCTGTATGCAGAGAATACCTGCCCACAGGTACATTATCTGCCGGTATACTGGCACTCTTATTATGAAAAACTGGGTTATGAAAAAGGGCTGTGCCCGAATGCGGAGAAATACTACAACGAAGTCATGAGTATTCCTCTGTACTACGGATTGACCGACGAAGACGTGGAAGATGTGATCCATGCGGTGAAAAAAGTGGTAGCATATTACACGAAGCTGAAATAGGATCCGACTGTGAAACCTGGACGGATAGCGGGAAAAGGCGGCATGAGACAGAAAACAGCAGAAAACAGTACGGGAAAAAGAAATAATGTCGAAAATTTCATAGAGATCGTTGTGTTTGCCGTACTGGTGGGGATTGCTTCGGCGGTTACTCTCTGGCTGTTTTACCGGCAGTGCGTGGAAAGTATGTTGGGGACGGGACTGTATCATTCCGATATGAAGGCATACATTCTGGAAATGCAGGGACTGGACAGCGGTTACAGCTTTCCCTATCCGATCCTCTTCAAGCTGGCGGCAGTGATCCAACTGGTCATAGGCAGTCTGCCCACCGGAGCGGAACTGGCCATGGCGCTGGCAGCGATGTTGCTGAACAGCGCAGCGATGATCGCCCTGAAAATAATGCTGGACAGGCACGTGGGGGCGGAGTTGCGTAAAGCCATGCCCGGGAAAGCCTGGCTTCCCGGCGTACTCACAGGAACGGTAGCGGTATCCCTGTTTTTCGTATCCATGGTATATCCGCCAACGGGAATCTATCTGCCGGGGATCAAGTACAAGTATCTGGGAGTATTTACGGCAAATCCTTTCCATAACGCTACTTATATGGCGGCACGACCCTTTGCAATCCTGGCATTTTTCAAGTATGCAGAGCTGATGCCTCTGTATGAACAGGACAATGCCCACAAGGAGTATGGAAGAGATTATATCCTCTTTTCCGTTTATCTGTTATTGGCAACGATGGCGAAGCCAAGCTTTACGATCGTACTGGTGGGGGCCGCGGGAATTCTGATGCTGTGGAGAATGTTCCACAGCAAATTCCGGAACTTCATGCCCACCATTTGGCTGGGAGTATGCTTCCTTCCTACTTTTGTGGATCTGTTGTACCAGTTCCGCGGTGTGTTCGTCCCGCAGGAGGGACAGGAAGGCGGCATCGGTTTTACGCTGGGACATGTGTGGCTGCAGTATTGCGGCAATCTTCCGCTGGCTATCGGTCTGGCTGTCGGTTTCCCGATCCTGGTGCTTCTGTTGAACTATAAGGAGTTGTGCAGAGACAGCATTTACCGCTTCTCCTGGCAGATTTACGGTATGAGTTTTCTGATGGCGTTTTGCCTGTACGAGAAGGGATTCCGGGAGATGGATTTTAACTTTTCCTGGGGATATATGTACGGTATCTTTTTTGCATTTGTGGGAGCACTGTTGGTATTGCTGCGGGCTACCGGAAAGGCGGATACGAAGAAGAAAAAGGGACTGGCTGCGATACAATGGCTGGCCTATCTGTGGCATCTGGTGTGTGGATTGTATTATTTCTGGGGATTTTTACAAGGGGCCATGTATTATTAGAAAATACTGTTTCCGTAGGATTTTCGTAAATAAGCCGTTTATAAGCATTCTCGTACAAAAAGTATGGTAAGATAGGTTTTTTTGTACGAAATTTGTTCAAAATATTTTATTAACGAAAATAATAATTTTTTTAGGCTTGAAAAAACATATTTTTGTATTTTATTTGTGAATTTTGAGGTTTAAAATACAAACGAGAACTCCCGTGAACCGAATGGAATGTTATTTTATTCGATTCACGGGAGTTTTTTGCTTTTATGAATTTGAGTGACGTGTCAGCGTTCTGTTGCTGCGCCATGCTGCCAGACGCACCAGTCCATCATGGATCCCGGCGGCACAGTAAGGCATCAGCAGCAGGCTGTACACGAAAATATAGCGGGAATTGGCTTCCCAGATCGTGTGGAACAGGAAACCGCCCAGCACGGCTATCAGTCCCGTATAGGTGTAGAGGCAGATGCTGCGGAAACGGAAATCGTCGTTGGCTGCGGCATTCGCGGAGCCATTGCCGGGACGGCGCTTTCTGACTGTAGCAATACAGAACAACAGCATGCCCAGATACAACACATTCTGCCAGGCATTGCCCCATTCGATATAAGCAGAGGCAAGAGAACCTTCATAGACTTCCTTCAAAAAGTCGCTTCGTCCACCGTAGGTGGCCAGAGTGGCCTGCCGGCTGGCATAAGTACCGTCTGCCCATTGAGACAGATGCTTGTGGAGATAGAAGTTCACGGCATAGCCGGGATGCTCCCGGAAATAGGCTATACGCTCGTTGATCGCCGCCCGGCTGATTGCATTGGCTGCGTCGGAATTCATCCCGGCAGCATCATAGGTATCGATATTGAAGCCGTTGTACCAGCCGCATCCCCGGGAAGATTCCTGCATCCCCATGGCAAAATAGGACACGGCGGTGACACCGGAACTTAAGGTATTGCCAGCTTTTTTCTCGTAGCACTTCTGCACCAGCGGCAGGACTCCCACGGAGGTAATGGTAAGACAGACTGCCATAGCCATCAGGCCGATGCACGCCCTGCCGCTGCGTCCCGGACGCAGCGCTTCGAAGAACAGCACCAGCAGCACAGCAATAATGAGGATCAGGGAGTTCTTGCGCAGCATCACACTTAAAGTAAGGAACAGGATACTGCCAAGGGCGGTAAAGACCGTAACTGCGGATAATGCGTGGGAAGTACCCACGACGCGGGTGTCGTCCGGGGAAGTGGTCTCCACGGAATGTGCCGGAATACAGTCTGCCAACAGCCTTAACAGAAGAAATAGTCCCACAGAAAGCATTGCGAAGGAAGGGATCTCGCCATAGACGAAGGAACTGTACAGGATCATAGGCAGGTTACAGCATACCAGAATCAGATAACAGCAGGAGACCGGTTCCCAATCATCCGGCCACAGATAGCGCAGGGAACGGTACTGGAACAGAACGGCCACGCACAGCAGGCAGACATAGACCAGCTTGACAAAATGCCAGGCGGGAGCGCTCAGCCCGGTGAGATTCCACAGGCGGAGCAGCAGCTCCAGAAAGGCCATCAGGCCGATCTGCTGTGGATAATAGGACAGATAAGAGAAGGTGGGGTGGATAATATCTTTATTTCCAAGGATCCATTCAGCGGCAGCATTGTATACAGATAAGGCGTCCGCAGCAGGAACTGTGCGGCCGAAGACGATGAGCATCCCACCCAGAAGCAGGATCAGCCCCAGAGTAAAAACAAGCAGCCCGCGGCGGAATTTTGCACCGGCCTTGCCGGACAGAGACAGACAACAGGCAAATAAAAGCCCGTATCCGGCAAGCTCCAGCAGATTCCACAAGGGATTGTCAAAGCGCAGAAGCACCTGCTGGGTCTCCATGTTTTCGGCATAACAGGTAGTGAGAAAGCTGCCAATAAACAGAAAAACTGCCAGCAGCAGTGTCAGGATCTTTACGATATTTACAGACAGACGATAAAACTTTTGCATGGGAAAAGTCCTTTCTTGCCAGCAAGCACCGGCGAGAGACAGGAAGTCTTCCGGAACTTTTGAGCGCTGCATTTTCACGCTTGATTATAGCATGTAAATGTCAATAAGTTTTTGTGATTTTCTCCGAAAAACCGTAAATTCATCATATTGCATAGTTTTATATATGGCTGTGACTGGTGAAATTGTGAAAGATGCACAAAAGCAGACAGCAAAACAAGACGGTTGCCAATGGTAGCCGTCTTTTGTATTGCCGTTCGAACGTTCGAACTTTTACATGGCTTTCATATCATTAGAGGACTTACCGCCAAACATACGCCGGGGGTAATTGTTCAACCACTCTTGCACCTCTGCGACTTGTTCCGGGGTAACATCCGCAAAGTCACAGCCTTTAGGAAACCAACGGCGAATCATGCGGTTCTGGTTCTCATTGCTTCCACGCTCTCCGGGGTTGTGAGGGTGACAGTAGTATATTGTCGTTCTGGGTTCACCACCGTTTATAGACTTTTCAAGTGCTTGCTGATCGAGAAACTCCGTGCCGTTGTCGCAAGTGATCGAGCGGAATATCTCCCGGAACTTATCAGAACCATATGCACGTTCCAGATCATCAAGGGCACAAGAAACAGCGTTCCCGGTCTTATCTGGTATGGGCATAATAATTTCATCACGGTGCTTGCGCTCTGTGAGAACAAGTAAACAATTACTGCTTTTTCCTTGTCCACCAACAACGGTGTCGAGTTCCCAGTGCCCGGCGGTCTTACGCTTCTTGATCTCACGCGGGCGTTCTTCTATGGATCTTCCCTTTAGATTCTTATAAGACGGACGCACTTCATTATATTCTTGTTTTGGCGTATCTTTGCGCCACGGTAGATCCTTATTAGTCACATTCATAAACAAGCCACGATCAATGTAATTATACAGAGTAGTTACGCATACTTCTGTACGGCACTTACCTTTAGCGGACTGTAAAGCGGCGTATGGACTATATTTTAAGTCGATAATACAATGCTCAACGTGTTTCACAAAATCGTAATCATTACCAATCTTTAGATCACGCCCTTTACTTTCTGCATGATAGTCATGTTTCTGCTGTCCGATCTCTGCACTGTAATAATCATATTCAAGCCAAGTTTGACCGTCACGGAGTTTTGTGCGCCCCCTCTTTATCTCATAGTTAATTGTGTTGTAATGCCGGTTCATCAACCTGGCTATTTCTCTCTGGGTTTTGCCGTCATTGAGATACATTTCTATCTTAAGACGGTCAGCATAAGTCATGTTTTTTGACATGGTTTCCTCCCTCTCTGGCGGTAGTCTGCCTATATTCAACCGTACCAGAGCAAGCCCCGGAGCGTCAAGGAGGGCGGTATCTATGGGGCTTTGCCTTGACCCTCTGTGGCTTCTCTGGTGGGGCTTCTGGCGGCGGTAGTGAGGAATAGCTTGTTATTATAGCTGTCCGGGGCTTATGGCTCTGTATGGGGCTTGTGGGGGAGGTGACTTCCAGAGAACAGACAGTTCTCTGGACTCTCGTGTTTAATTTTTATGGGGAGTGGACGGAAAAATTAACAGAGGTGGGATGAAATCACCCCCAACCCCTCAAGGGGTGTAAAGCTTCCTTGTGGGTGTCCGGGGATGATCTGTTTAATACTTTAGTTCGTAGTAGGTTATTTGTTGACTTGCTTGCGGTATGTCTACGGTTTTAACATACACAATACGGTCTGCATAGATTTTACGGAAATCTTCTTCGTCAAGAAGAAAGTGTTCTTCCTCTGCAATGTGACAGTTCCGGCTGTAATAATAGCGGCGTTTTTCTTTCAAATGTTCGTCAACGCTTTTTGTAATGTATTTCGTGATATAACTACTCACACGCCCGGTATCTAATACTTTAGTTGCGGTTGTAAAGCCGTATGACCAGTCTGTTATATTGTAGATGATCTGCTTTTTCTTGCGGTCTACTTTCCACGCCTTGAATGTGAGATTGTCCACGTTTGCAAGTAGTCCATGAAAATGATAATGTTCCTTATCTTTGTGTAATTCTGGAACTATGATGTATTTCATATCCGGGCACTTTCGTTTTTGTAGATTGTTGAGGAAAATTTTAAGCCGATATAAGACTAAATCATAATCAGATGCATCTGTTTTAGTACGGTCAAAAGTCAGAGTGATAAACCAATCCCATTTGTTGGATCGTGCAATCCTATAAACGTTGTTTTTGGCTCTGGATGCAGAAACAGTCATTGCGTGTTTTTCGGCTTCCGGGGTGCGATCACTTATATCATGGGTCTTGTTTAGCAAGCTGTCCTCTGGCTTTTCTTTCCCGGCGTTAATAGCATGGTGGTAAAATGTGATGTGTTCCCCAGTCTCATACTGATAACGCCGACAATTATAAACTGTTTCCATGTTTCAACACTCCTTGTAATTTTTTTTGCAAGGTGACTCTAAAGTGTTGCTATTGTCAAGTAGGTGACCCGGAGAACGGGTCACAGTCTGCCTTTATCCATGTACTTTCTTCTTTTTGTAATAGAAATAATCTGTCCATTTCTTTCTGAATAGGTTTGAATGATTCTCTGGAGAAACCCAGATTTTGAAGTTGTTGGAATAATTCGTCTGGAAATAGTTTATATTTTTTATAGAATCTGATCTCTGTTTCGTTAAACAGATAATGCATATATTGAAACATTGTTTTTTCTCCTTGTGTGTGGTGTGTGAAAGTTCGAACGTTCGAACGGTGCGCCGTGCGCAACGCTTACCACGGCGCACCGTTTCACCCTTACTTCTGCGCTTTCTTCTGCGCTCTGGTATACTTCTTTGACGGTGTAGTAACGGCTTCCATATCAGAGGGCGTATTATTCTGTAACATGATAATTTCTGATTCCGGGATCATGTTCCCGGCTTTACAATCTTTTGCAAGGTTGTCCACGCAAGCCAGAGTATCGTAGGCATGATAATCTTTATCTTTTACAAACCAACCGAACCGGCGTAAAGGGCGTACAAGTGTAGGGTCTGTGGCGTATTCTAATTGATAAGCGTCATACTCTCTATGCACCAGAAAACGCCACTGTTTGTCACAAGATATAACCCGGCTTGTCACTTGTCGCAATAATGCGTCTACATGGTTAAAACGTTGTGAAGTGTAATATAAGCTGATGTGGTGGTGGCGGCACGTCAGCAGAGTATTGAGAAACAAGGGATCAATGTTTGTCTTGAAAGTACGGCTGTTAAGCTGTACTGAAAATTCATCACCCAAAACAAGGGTGCAAGTCAAGGTGTCGTGTTGTTCATCATATGCCCGGACAGTTTCGGCAACGTCTACGATCTGCCGCAAAGAGACAAAAGGCGTGTAGGGCGTTCCGATCAAATCAACATTTGAAATAATGTTGATTCTTTGCGTTACCCATTTCCCCCGGAGATCATCATATACAACTTTGTTGTTATACTTTTTATACAGTCTTGTCACCTTATGCACAGCAGAAAGCGTTTTACCCTTGCCGAACAACGCCACAAAACATTCTATAATTCCGGTTCTCAGATTGCGCCATTTCTTGTGGATAATATAATTCGGGATATCCTTTATAAGATTAAATATCATTGCAAACGGATGTAATACGGCAATGCGGAAGCATACACTAAAATACATCGTTGCTATAAATGCTAACAGTACCAGAAATACCAAGCTGATCACCTCCCATTTTTAAGAATGTTATAGGCAAGAGAACCGATACATTCCAGAACCATACAAAAGACGATCAACCCGACCATGCAAGCCGGAGTAAACGTTGTAGCATTACCTATGATAAATTGAATAAGGCTGTCCATGTTTATTTCCTCCTATTTAAGACCTACGCCGTTAAAAGACCGAACGGCGTTCTTGATACGTTCATAGCACCATGCGAACACGATAAAAAACAACAATGCCGTAATGTTGTAATTCAGATCATCAATTTTTGCTTCAATGCTTTCAAGAGAAGCGGAGTAATCAATCTGATTTTCCACAGTGTCCGCTTGATAGGCTTCCAGATCTGCCAAACTGATATAAACGTGTTCAGTACCAACCACATCACCAGAAGAGACCGAAAGGGAGCTATTGCTTGTTGTAGTGTCAGATAGTTCTGTATCATCACCGGGTTGCAACGTGTCAACGTCTGCGTCAGTTCCTCCGGGGAGAAGATCACCAGACATGACAACAGTAGCATCATCATCAACGGTATAAATTCCGTTATCATCAGAGCCAGAGTTGATAGAATCGACTTGTAAATTTTTTTGCATATTGTCTTGAATTGTAAAGTTTTCATTCATATTTTGTCCTTTCTTGTGAAATATGTTAAACTGTGGTATCATCATAGAAAAAAAGGGGGTTATATTATGGATACCACAGAAAATAATAACTACGATCAATGTGTAACAAATGATACTTTTATCGAGTATCAAAACGCCGCAGAATGGAATAAAGACCAGAGATTAACAAGCTTGAAAAATTCAATCAGTTTCACAAATCTATGGCTTGGAATCATTGCGGCTTATTGCGCTTTCGAACTACTGAAAGAAATAGTACTTGTAATAATTCTTTACAATGCCGGAACATCTGTTATTGAGGTTTTGCAATTACTGGGAAATCTTCCATAAAAAATAAAAGATTATACCGCCAAAAATATTGAAAGCCGCAATGTTAAAAAGGGAGATAGAATAACCAAGAATATCTAACTTTATCGACATAAATTGTGTCAGAAAATAAATAACTGTTTGAAGTGTTCTCATATCCTACCTCCCTAAAATTCTTAATATCAGAATCACAACAAATAAAATTCCGATTGCATTTCTATACATATCTGGTAAAAACGAAAATACAGTGCCAAGCAACTGTGGAATCTGCCCCATAGCAGAAATTAAACCCTTAAGGAACGATACAAAAGTATTAGTATATCCGGCTAAATCGTCCGCAGTAATTTCTACTTTTCCGTCTACGTCACCTGGTACAACATTGTTAGTTACATCATCAATTTTTATACTGCCGTCTGGTGTGGTAGTTTCATTTTTTACAGATTTATCAGTCATATGGCAGACTGTTTGTTCACCCATATACAAAATACCGTTGTCTGTATAAGCCGGAGTTAATCGTATCTGCATATCCCACGCTTCGCCGCTTTTCTGCGCTTCGTCAACTAACTTTGCAACATTCACGTTAATTTTTCCGGCATTTATCGTTGTAGTGGTATAAGTAACCGGGGTATACTTATAATCATCACCGTTTTTTGTAGTCAGAATATAAGATGCTATTACAAGGGTGTCACTTTCTGGAATGAATAAGAGATCATTGTCTTTTGTTGTTCCAGTCCATGTGATAGTACTGTATCCGAGTAAGCTATCTTTTACAGATACGCCGGATAAAAGGAAATCTGTAAGATTTACAGTACCACGCCGGATACCACCGCCGCCGGAGGGTAAATCCGTACTGTCAGAATAATCCCATGAAGGCGTACCATCATTGTTGAAATACTTGTATGATACAGAACCTTTATAAAGTCTATGTGACGGATTATCACCGTTATAATGGTAAGGAGTAGCTTTTACATAAAGTACATAACTGTTAGAATCGAGCGTTGTGTATTCACTGGAAATCTGGAACGAACCTTTTGAAATTGAGCAACGTTCTTTTACTACCTTTTTAGTGAGAACGTTTCCCGGTGATGTATTAGATGCAAAAGCAACTTCAAATTCTATGAAACTATATTTTGATGTTTGCGATCCGATACCATCCAAACCAGACCATGAAGCTTTAAAATTCTTGTCAACATTAAAGTCGATAAGTTTAATACTGTTATTTCCATGTATAGTTGTGCTGGATTCATCCGGGTAAAGATAACCAGACGGATCAGTTACACCGCCGCCGAAATCACCGTCACCGCCCGGCTTAACAACTGATGAACTATTATTCCAATCATTAAGATATTTAATAGGTACTGTATCATCAGAGGAATAATAAGGTTTAGTCTTATCAATGCCGACTGTGGTTATATTCTGCCCGGTGTAAATACGGTGATTTTCAGACACGTAAAACGGTAGAAACCTTATAGAGTTAATGATTCCCCATTCGTCAGTAAGTTCTTTCAAATTGAGTTGTACTTGTGCATTAAGCGGCATAACATTCCGGTAAACCATCCACGCACCGTTGCCATAGTTAATCATAAGCGTCATGCCAGAAGTTACGACATTATCCGGGATAGGGGAACATTGCCATGACAAAACGCCTTTATCTGAAATGTTATAATTAGTTACACGCAAGTCACAGTTACCGCCCGAAGAATCACCATTCCAACCGATATAATAAGTTGAAAGCGGCAAAATTTTTGTACTTGATAAAGTGAAAAATACGCCGTTATCACCGAGAAGAGAATCAGAAACCCCACCACGTAACAAATACTCCATAATAGCTGATTTATCATCAGAAACATTAGTGTAAATAACTTTAATCCCGGAATTATTAAGATCAATATATCCGGCAGAACTACTACCGTTAGTTGTCAATTCATTAACACTTTGATAACCAGTAGAACCGGGGGTATAAGAATAAGAAGTATCGAGTACGTAATCATTCTGTGAACTATTCCATTTATACCGTTTCGAAATTATGTTAGGGAGAACTTCATAAGCAGAACCGTCTTTCTTCAATGCTATAAACTGATAATACTGTTGCCATGAAAACCCGAATTTTCTCGGTTTATTGTATGGCAACATATAAACAGGGTTATCAGCAGAAATATACAATTCGTATTTGTAATCACGATTTGTATAATAAACGGTATATTCATACTCTTTCGCTTCAGCCGCATGAACCGGGAGCATACAGAACAGCACAGCGGAGACCAGAACGCCAAGCGTTAAGGCAACAATGCAGAGAAGCGTCTGCAATTTGTTATGATTGATTGTTTTTTGTTCCAACTTTTTCCCTCCTTATGAAAAGTATTTTTGAATGATTTCAACCACAAAAATGACGGCGGAAATGTCACCTAAATAACAACCGATTTTTACGGCTTTCTGTCGAGCTGTTTCTTGTGGATAGAACAAGACGCAAGTTGACGCCATAAAACCGATAATTATAACTAATTTGGTAAGAAATTCTTTTAACATAATTCCTCCTTATTGAAACAATGAAAAAACAGTGTCAAAGATTACTGGAAACATGAGCGAAAGTAATTTCGTGTAACAAATTACAAGCATAAAAAAACCGACTATACAACCTACATCAAAAATGAATAGTGAACTATCTGCACAGACACAGATAAAAAAGATAAACAAACCAGTTAATAAAATTACAGTGTAAAGTGAAATATCCATTTTTTGTTCTCCTTTCGTGAAAATCAATAGATCGCCTACTCACAAGTACATAAGCATAAGCTTCAAAACGGAAAGTAGGGGATACACAGTAAAAAAAAATCCTACAATCGATAAAAAAACAGATAAGAGCGGACACTCATAGAGTGAATCTCCTAGTAAAAAAGTTAATAAACCGAAAAAACTACATATTAAACATTTGAAAATTTGCTCCATTGCGTTCTCCTTTCGTGAAAAAAAGAGGGGTGCAGATCGTTCTGCATCCCTCTTATACTGCCGTGATCCGGATTATACGGAACGCTTTGCAACTCCGAACAGACCGAAGCAAGCACAAGCAACGGAAACAGCTAACAGAATGTTCAGCGGATACATTGTGAACAGACCCATGACGGACTTACATACAGAAAGCAAAGTAGTTACGATAGCGGTATCGAAAGTAGGGGCGGTCTCTGCCGCCGCAATGATTGTTAAACCGGGCATATGTTTCTCCTTTCTTATAGATAATGCAGAATACACACGTCTGTGCAACCGTCTTAGTTATCTATAAATGTTTTTTGTTTATAAAATCAGCTTGCTGAAATTACCGGGGTAAAAGTTCAAACGTTCGAACTTTAGGGGGAAGTGTGGGGATCGAACCCGCTCCGGCTGTCGTTGTTGTTTTCTGTGCGCACGCCACTCACACCATGAGATACTTCCCCATATTATTTTTTTTGTTGTTGGGTTATGTGTTGCTGTTGCATGGGTGAGGGGTGATACTTTGCGTACCATTCCGAACCCCTCCCATGAAAAACTACGAAAGCAAAATACGCTTTTCTTGTTTTTCTATTGCGTCCCCTTGCCCCCTCCCAAGGGGACGAAAGGTCAAGGGCAAAAGCGCTTGATCTGGGAACTGGCAAAAATATAATTGCTTATAATCGGGCTGAACCCTCCGGGCTTCACCCTTGCCACAGATAACGCAACAGCGCAGTTTCCAAGGGCAAAAGGCACAACCAAGGAAAAGGGGGGAGGGTGGAAGCATACAGTTTATAGAAAATGCCGGGGGCGTGGCTTATGTTCAAAAGTACAGGGTTATGGGCGTACCATAAACAAATGATGAAAGGTGGTAAAGTTCGGACGTTCGAACATTCCACACACCCGGCAGATTCAACTTTCACACTTGCCCGGCAGTCTGTAGGGAGACTAACCGGGCATCACACCGGAGAACGTACCGGGGAGAAGATTTCAAGGCATAGTTCACAGTGGCGGCACACTGGCACACCCAAGGGATACCGTTCTTGCTTCTCTTTACTCCCTAGACCCGGATGTTCTGGGCGGCTTACTTCTTATCCTTATCTTTGCCGGGATCAGCGGCGGCAGTTCCGGGGGCGGAAGCAGTTCCGGGGAGATCATAGATACCAGTCACACGCAGAGACTTTTTACCCTCATACTCACTAATCTGCATACCGAACACGTAATCCTTGAAAAGTTCCTTGTTCTGCTTATAAACTTCCTCTGTGCATGACAAGCTTGTTGCTTCCGATCCCTGCAAAACAGCAAGCTGATAATACTTATTGTTGCTTCCGGTCATGCTCTTTTCTTCGATTGCTACCAGAGTACCTCTAAACTGTGTTGCTAATTTCATAATATTTTACCTCAACTTTCTTTACACATGGAGCGGTCTGCCCCATGGATGCAATGTTATTTGTTTATGTGAACGCCTACATTCGTGAAAGGCGGTTCATGCTGTTTACGCCAAGAACCAGAAGTGTAACATTGAGGGGAATGTATTCACGCTCCGTCAAAATGCCGTCACTGTGCAACTGATTCATTTTCCGGGAAAGTGCAACCATGCGATTAAGCACCGGGCGCAATGTTTCCGGGGTGTAGCCGTTCCCCAGATCAGCGGCGCATGACATTATATCATCAAGCACCGCCAGACCAACCGGGGAAAGGCTAGGAGTTACCATTTTACAACGATCTCAATACGCTTATGGTCAGCTTCAAAGTTCTTACTTTTCAGAGCCTTTTCGATCAGATCGTTGAGACCGTCAAGATACTTGTTGTATTCGTCAATGTTATGAAACGTTACAAGCGTCTGGCTGTTTACCTCCGTAAAGTTGCCGTCTATGATTTCTTTACCGTTGTAAGTATCATCACCGCCGGGAGCGTCACAATCGGAAGCGTCACAATCGGAAGCGTCAGACTTTCCAGATTCTCCGTGAATATCTTTTACTTTTTTCTTAATGTCACGAACGGACATATCAACAGAAAATTCCGTCAACTGTGCATCCGTAACGCCCAACAAGGCGATCAGCTTACTACTCTGGTAGTCTTTCAGTTCCGGGCGGATCTCTTCCAGAATGTTTCCGTGTTCGTCACGGCTTGCAAAACGCTCTACGATATGAATAAAATCGCTACACGTTCCACGCGCAATACCGTGTTCTTTTGCGGCGTAGTCGTAAATGTTCTTGTAGCCTAACAGACCGAAAGCGGAAGCTGAATACATCCAATAGAGATCAAAAGCAATCCGAGTAAAGGAACTCTGAACATTGTTCAAAGACTTGCTAATAGATGCATTGCGCTTTCTGGCTTCTTTCAAGGTCTCAATGTCTTTCAGTTCCTGTGCCTTTTTTGCTTCTACCTCTGTTTTGTTGGTGCCCTCCACCGCCGGGGCGGTGGGGGGATTCATGGGAGCGGCAACAGCTTTCTTTCTGGTGGTCTTTGCTTTTGCCGGGATCTGGGTTGCGGTTTTCTTCTCTATGGTTGTTGTACTCATTGTGTTTGTCCTCCTTATCAATCAAATGCAATAAAAGCAAGATCTTCAATGTGAAAACGTCTTTCGATACCGTCTGCCATCATTACGTCAACACTGGGAATAGGGTTATCAGAAAAAGGGGCATCCTTTACGAACACCAGACCAGAAACATTGTCGAGTTCAATTTCTTCAATGTGATGAATCTGGACACCGGGAAAGGTTGCTATGTCTGTAATGTGTGCTACTGTGATTTTTTTCATGTTTTTGTCCTCCTTGTGTGTGGGGTTCGAACGTTCGAACCAATATAAAAAATAGTATTGTGATCGGGATTTCGTGTCATTTCCTTATCACAATACTATTTTAATATTTTCACGCTTGATTATAGCATAAAAAAACAGTGGCTGTAAATCAATAAGCGTGGTACAATAGTTTTATATATGCAAAAGGAAAGCCCGATTTATCAGGCGGTTTTGCAAATTTATGTGATGCTCTGAATGATAAAATGAAATACGAGGAATGGAAAATGGATAAAATTGCGGTATTGATTCCCTGCTATAACGAGGAAAAGACCATCGCCAAGGTGGTGTCGGATGTGAAAAAGTTCCTGCCCCAGGCAGTGGCCTATGTATATGATAACAATTCCACCGACCGCACTGTGGAGCTGGCTACGGAGGCAGGAGCAATCGTACGCTATGAATATGCACAGGGAAAGGGAAATGTAATACGCCGGATGTTCCGTGAGATCGATGCGGAATGTTACCTGATGATCGACGGAGATGACACATATCCGCTGGATTGCGCACAGGAGATGGTAGACAGGGTATTGCAGCACCAGGCGGATATGGTGGTGGGAGACCGGCTTTCCTCTACTTATTTTACGGAGAACAAGCGCCCGTTCCACAATTTCGGCAACAGTCTGATGCGGGCGGGGATCAACAGCCTTTTTCATGCCAACATTAAGGATATCATGACCGGTTATCGCGCTTTCAGCTATGAATTTGTAAAGACGTTCCCGGTATTTTCCAAGGGATTCGAGATCGAGACAGAGATGACGATCCACGCGGTGAACTACAACATGCAGGTGGAAAACGTAGTGGTGGAATACCGCGATCGTCCCCAGGGCAGTGAGTCCAAGCTGAATACCTACAGCGATGGCTTCCGTGTGATCCGTAAAATGATGCAGCTGTACAAAAATTACAAGCCGCTGCACTTTTTCGGTATGCTGGCCCTGTTATTGATCGCTGTTTCCGCGATCCTGTTCGTACCGGTCTTCCTGGAATATCTGAATACCGGTCTGGTACCCAGATTCCCGACACTGATCGCCTGTGGCTTTATCCTGCTGGCGGGGATCCAGTCGTTTTTTGCCGGTATGATGCTGGAAGTCATGGCGGCCAAGGACCGGAAAGATTTTGAATATCGCCTGAATCGCGTCCATGGGGAGCATCAGGTGCGTAAAGGGTTGTAATATGCAGGAAAAGAAAATTCTTCCCAGACGCAAAGGCGTTGTATTGCTGAGTGTTCTGGGATGTCTGTTTGTATTTTTTGCAAAAACAGAAAAAGACCTGGCATCTGCGGGAAACATCCTGTGGACGGCAGGCTACATCGGAAGTACTTTGCTGTGGACGGTAGTGCTGGGGTGCCTTCTGGGATTTCTTGGAACCTGGGTAGTGCATCGACTTTGGAACCGGGCACAGACCGCCGAAGACACCGGGAAAAAGCAGGCTGCATGGTATGCCCGCATTTCCGCCTGGCTGCAGCGCCGCTCCGGTGTGCAGATATTTTTCGGAAGTCTGTTGTTTCTGCTGTTGGCCTGGCTGCCGGTATATCTGGCATATTATCCCGGAATCTGTGCCTATGATGCACCGGTGCAGACGGGACAGATCATGGAACATTATTATTTCGATCATCACCCCATTGTGCACACTCTGTTTCTGCAGGGGATGCTGTGGCTGGGAAGTCATATCTTCGGCAGTGTGAATGCCGGAATGGCATTCTATACGGCAGTACAGATGCTGTTGCTTTCGGGAAGCATGGCTTATGGAATGCTGGTACTGCATCACCGGAAAACTGCAGCAGGGTGGCAGCTGGCCATTCAGTTACTGGGGATGTTTTTCCCGTTTCACTGGTATATGAGTGTCAGCATGACCAAGGACACGGTATTCAGTGCATTTTTGCTGTTGCAGCTGGTCAGTCTCGCAGATCTGCTGTGGGAAGACCGCAATGCCTGGCGGCCCGGGATCCGGGATCTGCTGTTTGCCCTGGGAACCGTGGGGATGATCTTATTCCGTAACAACGGAAAATATGCAATGATCGTATTGTTGGCTTTTACATTCCTGACCTTTTGTTTCGGAAAAAAAGCGAGGAAGCTCTGGGGGAGACTGCTGGTGGTATGCGGAGCAGCTTTCTGCGTAGGGCTTTTTGTGCTGTCTGCGGTATTTTCCGCCACGCATGCGGAACAGGGAGACCGCCGGGAGATGCTGAGCATGCCGATCCAGCAGTTATCCCGCTGTATGATCTATCACGGGGGAGTAAGCGTCCTTGCGGAGGATGACAATACCATGGATGCGGCGGACAAAGCACTGATCAATGATTTTATTCTGGATGAGGCGTATCGGGATTATGATCCCGGAATTGCGGATCCTGTCAAAAGACATACCAACACATATGTGGCACGCTACCGTTCCGGTGAATTTATCCGGGTATATCTGCACCTGCTGACGCAGTATCCGGGAGATATGATCAATGCGGCACTGGCTACCAATGCCGGGTTCCTGTCTCCGTTTGATACGACCCATGCGGATGTGAACCGTGTGGAGGGCAGAGCAGGATTAAGCTATGTGCAGACCAGATGGGAAGAAGACACGCTGAATGACAGAGGGATCTACAAGGACAGCAAATGGCCGTGGCTCTTTGAACAGCTGGAGAGCTGGGCGGAGAACAACAGTTATCTGCGGACTCCGGTATTGAAATATCTCTTCGTGCCGGGAAGCTATCTGTGGCTGTATCTGGCCCTGGCAGCAGTGCTGGTGATCGTAGACAGGAAGCGGTTCTGTCTGCCCCTTGCCATTGTGGCAGGCTATTACGGGACCATGTTGTTCGGGCCCACCGTACAGATGCGATATGTATATCCGGTGATGCTGGCGTTGCCTTATGTACTGGCGCTTGTCACCGGCAGGAGGAAAAATGGATAAACTGATCATCGGTGCGGGACTGTATGGCTTGTATGCGGCGCTGTATTGTGCAAAAAAAGGGCAGCAGGTAGAGGTGCTGGAGATGGAAGAGGCTCCTTTTACCAGAGCCACATATATCAATCAGGCCAGAGTTCACATGGGCTACCATTATCCCAGATCTCTGTCCACCGCTATGAAATCAGCGGGGTATTTCAAGCGTTTTGTGGAGGACTATTCCTTCTGTATTCATACGAAGTTTGAGCAGATTTACGCGACTTCCAGCCATTTTTCCTGGACAGACGCAACCGAGTTCCGCAAATTCTGTCAGGATGCGGGGATCCCCTGCAAACCTCTTCCGGTGGAAGAGTATTTTCAGCCTGGCTTGTGTGATGGAGCGTTCCTGACAGAGGAATATACGTACGATGCCCATATTTTGCGGGATTACCTCATGGAAGAGATTGCAAAATATCCCGGCATAAAGCTGCATTTCGGACGGAAGATCACGGAGATCGAAAAGCAGACGGACTGTTATGAGGTGACGGCACTTCACGAAGGAAAACAGGAGGTCTACCGGGCTCCCTTTGTCCTGAATGCCACCTATGCTTCTGTGAATCAGATCCTGAGGAAAGTAAAGGGCGTGGAGACTCAGGATTTCGGACTGAAATATGAACTGTGCGAGATCATTCTCTGCAAAGCCAGCGATAAGATCCGGAATATCGGTTTTACGGTAATGGATGGCCCCTTTTTCTCCATTATGCCGTTTGGAAAGACCGGTTATCATTCCCTGACTTCGGTAACCTTTACTCCTCATAAGACCAGCTATGATGCGACACCACAGTTTCCCTGTGTGGGAGAGAATGGCAACTGCTGTCAGGGAGGTTTTCTGGGGAACTGTAACGATTGCCCCGGCAGACCGGAGAGCGCCTGGGAGTATATGTCCACGCTGGCACGGAAATATATACGGGAAGAGTATGCGTTCAGCTATGAGAAATCTTTGTTTTCCATGAAGCCCATTCTGAAGGCTTCGGAGATCGACGATTCGAGACCCACAGTAATCCGGGCTCTTTCCGAAGATCCTGTTTTTATCAGTGTATTATCGGGCAAGATCAATACCGTATATGATCTGGATCCGTTTTTAGATTAATCGCGAAGAAAAAGGAAACATTATGGAGAAAGAAGCAATACAGAATAAAGAGAAAAATTTCGTATCCTGCGTGCTGTATCTGCACAACGATGGAAAAAATATCAGAGAGTTTCTGAAGACTGTCTGCGGGACCATGGAACAGAATTTTGAAAAATATGAGATCGTCTGTGTGAATGACTGCTGCATGGATGATACCATTGAGGAGATCCACCGGTATCTGGAAGAAAGCAATACCCGCCACGTGGTGAGCCTGATCAATCTGAGCTTTTATCAGGGGGTGGAAATGGCCATGAACGCCGGAAGAGATCTGGCTGTTGGAGATTTTCTCTTTGAATTCGACCGTTGTCTGCTGGATTTTGAACCGTCCCTGATCATGGATATCTATCATAAGGCATTGGAAGGCTATGACGTGGTGGCTGCGGCACCGAAGCGGGATGTAGCATTTACCTCCAGACTTTTCTATGCGGTGTACAATTTGGGAAGCCGTAATACCCATAAGCTGCGTCAGGAACGTTTCCGCATTATTTCCAGACGGGCAGTGAACCGTGTGAA
>ERZ826051.702-NODE-702-length-36163-cov-5.644982_pt1 | contig 36163 bp, 28 predicted proteins | sample MGYA00519928_ERZ826051 | MGnify/ENA primary metagenome ERZ826051 (study PRJEB31778, sample SAMEA3449219) | human gut metagenome | biome: human gut; feature: human-associated habitat; material: faeces | place: United Kingdom | collected 2010/2012 ...
CAATGGTTCACAACTGTGTCAAAAATCTTTTTACCCCCACTCTTGACAAAGAGCCAATAGAAAAAGGACTTAGGAAAAAAATCCCTTACGAACCATTACAGTTCATAAGGGACTCTGTTAGATTAAAATATGTAATTTTAATTATTTCTTTACTTTAATTTTAACAACCTTTGACCACTTCTTAGCGCCAACTGCTTTTACTCTTACATATAATTTCTTCTTGTTCTTTAATTTCTTGCTTGAAAGAGTAACTTTTTTCTTCTTAACTGTCTTCTTGTAAAGAACTTTCTTAAACTTCTTGCTTTTTGATACCTGTACTGTGTACTTCTTAGCACCCATAACTTTCTTGAATGTTAATTTAACTTTCTTTGAGCTAAGTTTCTTTGTTATTTTCTTAGTAATCTTTGTTTTCTTAAGTGAAGCCTTCTTTGTTACTTTCTTTGTTACTTTCTTTGTTGTTGCCTTTGGCTTAGCTGTTGTTGATGTGTCTGTTGTTGTTCCATATGTTGTTGATGCATCTGGTATTGATGCATCTGGTGTTGGTGCAACCGTTGTAGGTGCTGCTGTCGTAGGGGCTACTGTCGTTGGGACTACCGTTGTTGGCACTTCATCCCTGAAGCTGTATGTAACTGATGTTGCTTCTGATTCCCTGCCACCTCTAACTGATTTTACTGATATTGTATAATCCTTTTTTCCATCCTTAAATGCATCTATAGAAAGATTTATATTTGGCACATTTGATGTTCCTGCTAATCTTCCATCAACATATACGTTGTAACTTTCTATGTCACTTGTAGGTGCCTGCCATGCAAAGCAATATGGAAGTGTTTCATCTCCTGCATATATTAATCCTATTGGTGCAGGAACTGCATCCTCATCAACTGTTGTTGTCGGAACTACTGTTGTGGTTGGTGCTACTGTCGTAGTTGGGGCTACTGTTGTTGTAGGTGCCACCGTCGTAGTTGGGGCTACTGTTGTTGTAGGTGCCACCGTCGTAGTTGGTGCTACTGTTGTTGTTGGTGCTACTGTTGTTGGCTTATCTACTGTTCCACCTATATATGTGTAAGTAATTGATGTCGCCTTTGATTCCTTGCCATTTCTAACTGATTTTACAGACACTACATAATCACCGTTTCCGTTTGCAAAGGCATCTGCTGTTAAATTAATAGCTGCTGTATTTGATGTTGCTACTAATCTTCCATCAACATATACATTGTAACTTTCTATATCACTTGTAGGTGCCTGCCATGCAAAGTAATATGGAAGTGTTTCATTTCCTGCGTATGTTAATCCTATCGGTGCAGGAATTGTATCATCTTCAACAGCTGTAGTAGGTGCTACCGTCGTTGTAACTACTGCTGTTCCCTTTGTTGTCGGTGCTACTGTTGTTGGTGTTGTTGATTCCTTTGTTGTTGAGGCAGTCGTATCCTCAATCTTAATATTTTTAAAGTTAATATTTGTTCCTGCATCAACATTCTGTCCTAACTCAAACATTACTTTTATCTGGTTATTTGTTACTGTGTATGTTCCTGTTAAAGTTCTTGTTCCTTTTGCCGGTATATCTGTATATACCTGTGGCTCCTTTTCATTTGAAAGATCTTCTTTTATACCAATTGAACATGCTTTTGATGCAGTAACATCTACTGTTACTTTATATGTATGTCCGTTTGTTACGTTATCTGTATAACTTCCCTGTACTAACCATGCTGATCCTTTGTTTGCCTTATCAACATAAATATTATAGTCTGCGTCTGATACCCACTTATATGCACCTGACGCTGTTCCACTCCAGTTTCCAAAGTAACATCCCCATTTACCTGATGGTGTCCACTGATTAACTGTTGCTTCTGTATATCCTGATGGAATATTATCCTTTTCCTCAACACTTTTTACATCAAAAGCAATATTGTCAACATTTGCCACATATTTATGCGATCCATCGTTCTTAAATACAATATATATATCATGAAGACCACTTATGGATTTTTCAAGCTGCTGACTTACAGTAGTATATGTACTCCAATTATCTCCGGTAACCGGAAGATTAATAGTTGCTACAGGTTCTCCTACCTTGCTGTCTATATACACCTGTGCATATCCGCCTGCATCACTCTTTTGTCCCGAATAGTTAAAGCTTACCTGAGATGCCAAACCGTTAAAGTACACACTGTCATATCTTACCCATGTATTCTTTTCCACTCCACCAATGTTTTTGCCATCATTAACTATATGGTCGGACTTTGCATCAAACTCTTCTGCTTCTACTTGGCTTGCATCATGTATTTTAATTGTCTTCTTCTCAATGTCCACAATTCTACCCAATGACTGATAAGCTTTTAGAATTTCATCATCTGATGCTTCTTCATTATCATACACACTGCATGCCTCTTTTAAATTGTTTTTCAAGCGCTTCACAATCTGCGGATATTCACCTGTAGTGTCTATTGATTTTGCTACATCAATGGCATTTTTTAAATCACTCTTTAATATTCCGTTATCCTTATATCCCAGCATCTCAACTTCTGACAAATAAGCATCTGTTCCTGTAAGAACAACTTTATATCTTGAGTATTTGCCCACTTTGTCTGCACTTATTACAAATGGTCTTGTATACTTGCCCCAAACATTAAAGAACAAGCTGCCACTGTCATGGTAGTCTCCCAGTAAAACCCAGTTATCATCTTCATTATCGCCATACACCTGTGCCCTATCCGGTGTTCTTCCTGATTTTGATGATGTAAGAGTCAACATTCTTACAGCTTTTTTATCGGTAAACTTAAACATAAGTGTAGTTGTATTATCAACCTTTGTCTCTGTATCTGAATTATCATCAAATAAGTTATCCAATGTAGTCACTCCTGTACTTGAAGACTTATTGGCATCCTTTGAATAGTCCGTATATACTTGCGGCTTATTGTCATCTTTAGTTATGGATGTAAGGCTATCCTGTTCAAGTCCGCGCTCTTTATTAGGTGTTGAGGACATATTAAATTCAATTGTTCCACCTTTAATTAAATCCTCGTATTTTATAAATGTTTTATCATACTTTTCTCCATTAACGTACATACTATCTACATACACATTTTTCTTACTATTGTTATTTGCCTTAATTACCAGTTTTTTATTTCCTTCCAAATTAACAGTTACCTCTTCAAACTGTGGTGAACCGATAGCAAATTCATCATTTCCCATTGACAATGGATAAAAGCCGATGGAAGACAATACATACCATGCTGACATTTCACCATTATCTTCATCACCAATATAACCCTGCCCAAAGGTACTTCCTGCATAACATCTTGCAAGAATATCTCTTACATACTTCTGTGTCTCCCACGGACGGGATGAGTACAGATACATATATGGAATATGATGGGACGGCTGATTGCTGTGTCCATACTGACCCAGTTTTACTTCTCTTGCTTCCCTCTGTTCATGAATACCACCAACACCATCCATGCCGCCATATCCAATATATCCTCCATCAGTTGTAAAGATTGTATCAAGCTTGTCTGCAAGCTGGTCGCGACCGCCATATAAGTTTGCAAGTCCAATTCCATCCTGTGGTACAGAAACTGCCATGTTAAATGCATTGGTTTCTGTATAATCTGCCCCCCACCAGAATGGATTAAATCCCGTATTATTGTCACTGTTTCCTAAATTCAAAGAACCGTCAGTTTTTCTTCCTCTCAACCATTTTGACGTGACATCCTGACCAGAATCGTCAAATAAGAGTGAATAGTTCTTTGCTCTGTTTAGATAGTAGTAATATTCAGACATATAGTTTGCTTTCTTTGTTGCATCGTTCGTCTGATCTGCCAATTTCTTTGCCATCTGAGCAATTCCGTAATCGTTAATATATCCTTCCATGGACCATGAGAAATTTTCATTTTCATCAGCAGGTACATATCCGATAAAGTTCGAAATATTTAATTTCTTTCTTCCTCCATTTGTAAGGTTATCGGATACAGTAGCTGCATTTCTCAATGCGGACCTGTATGCATTTTCATAATCAAATGATATGCCCTTTACCATTGCATCGGCAAAAATAGCATCACTGCTTGTTCCCACCATACTGTTGGTTCCACCCGGTGCAATCCATCTTGGGACCCATCCTTGATCTTTATAATGCTGTACCAAACCGTTTAACAACTCTGTTGCTTTGGACGGTGTAAACAGTCCATACCCTGACCATGCAGTACGATATGTATCCCAGAAACCATTATTAATATAAATCTTTCCCTCCACAGGATCTGCATTAGCATCTTTGTAAGGGCTCTTGTATTTCCAAACCGGATTACTGTTTGACCCTGTATTTTCTGACATAAGATTTGGATAACAATACATACGGTAAATACAAGAATACAATGTAACTAACTGTTCATAATTTGCGCCTTTAACATCTGTGATAATTCCAAGCTGATTATCCCATTTAGACTGTGCCTTGTTATAAACCGTTTCAAAACTGTCTCTCCCAATTTCAAGCTCCAAATTTTTCTTTGCCTGATCATAGCTGATGTATGATGTGGCAAGTTTCATTGTAACTGTATTGGAATTAAAGGATGCAATACTTTTCCTGTCATTTATTTTAGTTCCCTTAGGAGTCTCACTAAATTCTCCGTAAATGTACATACGCTTCGAACCATTCCCTGTATGGTCAGAATATGTTTTAAATGTATTTCCGCTATATTCGGTCCTACTTCCACCATTGGCACAATCAAAGATAACACTCTTGTTTGCCGTGTTATTATAAGTAAACCGTACCGCTGCGCCATGAGATGTCGGTGTCAGCTCTATCTGTGAATTTGCTGCATCGCCTCCATTGCCATCAAAAGAAACTTTATAATAATGCGCTTTTGCTACCTCATTATTATGACTAAAGTTTGCTTTTAACGTTCCCAATCCATAATCGTCATTTGTATTATAATCTTTGCTGGTATTTACCATAAATTGCCAGGTTCCTCTATCACCAACCCATATAGACGGTTCATGGCTTATTCTCATACAACGAAATTCATCTGTTTTCTGATATTCATAAGCCGAATTACTGCTTGCGCTGGTTGCAGGAATCCAAAAGTTGAATCCGTTTGGCACTGTTACTGCCGGAATTGTCAACCCTCTGGAGAAGTTTCCTGTATTGTTCGTTCCTCTTAGAATATTTACATAATCTGATAAGTGAGAATATACTGGATAATCCTGATTATATATTTCAATGTCATCAAAATATGTCTGGAATTTTGCTAAAGCCCTCGCATTATGAGCTTTCATATCGTACACAACCAAAATCTTTTCAATGACTTTTCCCTTTGCCACATCACCAATTTTGCTGTAAATTTCATTCCATTGTTGTGCCACCAGTGTACGACTATCTCCCTGAGACTGTGCATCCACCTTATTCCCATTTTGATCAATTGCACCTAACTCACTTAAATAAGTTCCATCCTTAAACTTTAAATCCACCGCCATATGCATCTGTGTATATTCATAGTCATATTCGTCTCCATTAGACATGGAAGGAAAAATTACATATCTTAAATTTGTATTATCACTTACTTTAAGATTCAAGTTGTCATAAATAACATTATAAGAATATGCATGACCAGTTCCTACATGAACTCCCTTGCATACAAGAGAGTGGTTTCCTGTCCAACCCACATTGGATTTTTGATTCCATGCATCGCTCGGTCCGGAAGTAATCTCACTATTCATTTTGCTAATAGAAGCACCAACTTCCTGACACTTGCCTGTTGCAAGAATAAACTCTGAAAATTGTGTCATGGAACCACCATTTTTATTTGCTGTAATCCGCAATCTATACTGTCTATATGCTGTGCTGTTATCCAATTCAAAATAATTTTGTTTATATCTGGCATTAAACACCTGATTTGTTTTATTGTCGATGGTTACCCAGCTTTCATTATCCGAATTTCTACCCTGAAGACTCCAATTCTTAGGGTCTCTTCCGGAAGCATCATTCGCAGAAGTTATCACATACGATTTTATAACCTGTTGACTCTTTAGTTTTACAATAACTTCCGACGGCTTTGCCTCAGTTAAATATTTTGTTCCAGAGTCTCCGTCAAACAAATTTTTCAAAACTTCATTATCATTTTTCGCGGCACTTCCCGAGTAACTCTCGATTTCACCGGATAAATTTCCATTTATCTGATAGCTTAGTTCATTTGTTGCAATATTGGCGGTGCACTTCTTATCATCTACTGTAGAAGTTTTAAATCCATCTGCTGATTCAAAGGATGTAGACCATAATTCTCTTTTTGTTATATCTGCATCTATCACTTTTCCATGCACAGTTTCGCTTTTCGTAACAAATCCCACAGGGAGAGCCATACATACTGCAAGTAGAATACCGATACCCTTTCTTAATTTTCCTTTCTTTGTCATAATGTCCTCCTTTTCAACTACAACATAACTGTACCTAACATAAAAATGCCATATAATCATTAAAATACATTTTAATTATACCTAAAATGTTGTTTGCCACATATACTTTCTAAAATTCAGATACCTCTAATAAAAAACATGCTTTGCCTATTCAACTCCCTCGCCCCTCAATCTTGAGGGGTGGGCTTTTCTTTTGCTTCATTTTTCTGCATAATAGACATATGAATATCTTACAAAGAATCTTTACCGACTATTATGAAGAAATTAAATATACTCTTCATCACAGAGCTTCTGAGATGGAAAATATCGAAAAGATGATAAACTGTGGTGATTCTTCTTTTGGTGGTGCTATGTACGGCTGCCCACACTGTGGAAATCTTAAGTTCATTCCTTTTCGCTGCCACAGCCGTTTCTGTCCCTCTTGCAGTAACAAGTATTCTATGGAACGTACTACATCTATGTCTTTTAAACTGGTTAAAATAAACACATTACACTCATCCTATTTATGCCAAACTTACGATGTAATTCTCTTACACGCGCTTCTAAATTTTTGCATCAATTGATTAAATTCATCTTCCTTCATTAAAGCATACATTTGTATCATATATTCCCTTTGAAATAATAATATCTTGCGAACTGAAAAATTGCACTCACGAAATATAGCTGTCCTATGATGCAATCTAATTCTTTTATCTTTTTCTTCTTTAAAAGTCATTCTTAGAAATAACACTTCATATTTTGAATATAATTCCAATATATATTCTAATGGAATTATCAATATTAAATAAACAATCGGTATCATAAAACTTACCAATGTATTTATTATATTTAATTGCTTGTATTCATTTATCCCAATCTTTATTGTCTCATAAAAAATCCAAAATCCAGCGATTGCCAATATAATATCCAATAATTTATGAACACTTTTATATTCTTCTTTTCTTTCTGCAATTACATTCATAACAGTAATTATTGTAATAACTGGAATAATCGCAAGTTCAATCCATATATTAAATGTAAATGTGCTCATAAAAAATTCTAAAATCATGGTAAATTTCAAATTCTCTTTAAGGATTTTTTAATGTATGTTTCATCTGCTTCACTCGAAACCGCATTCATACAATATATTAATCCAGAAAAAAGAAACCATATAATAATATCTTTGATATATATATTCTCCCAAATAGGCAAATAACAGAATACTATTGTAATCGTTAGAACATACAGCAATATTATTTCCCATAATCTTCTTAACTTCTTGCCAAAAAATATTACTATGACATTCCACAAACTTTTTCTTATTTCCCTATGGCATAATACATATAACATGAAAATACATCCCCATATTAATGTTGCCCATTCTCTTGTTGACAAGATTGACATAACGCCGTTCTCCTTCTGTATATTCTAGCTCATTACTCTCCCCACAAATAGAGCCAAACTAGAGCCATTTGATAAAACAAATGCCGGAAACCCGCATAAATACAGGCTTTCGGCATTTTAATCCCTTATTCAAACTCGCAGAATCTAGTTTGATTTAGGTTATTTCAATATAGTTATCTATACTGTTTTGTATTGACATTTGCATCTTTTCCACTCATTATTCTTCGTTCCACACATTTTTAGTACCAATCCAGTACCACTGCTATATTGTCATTATTGTGTGTAGTTCCGGTGGCTTGCAGGTTTGTTTACTATTCAGAGAATAATAATCTGATAGTTTGCAAGTCCACCTATGAAAACTATAATCTCCGGACGATGTTTCTGCAACTAGAAATTTTGAGGTACTAATGGATAGCATCATTCTTTTCCATATCATTCATCAATTTATCAAAGTCACTTTCATATAGTGAATCCTGTATAACTCTGTATTTCTCAAACTCACTTTCTGCAAATTCCTTTGCAATAGCTGCTGTTACTTTTCCTTTATCCTGAAGTACATCCGCATCATTAAATCTAAGAAATGCGTCAAGCTTTGTTTTCCAATCTTCCATAGTCATAGGAATATGTCTTCGTGCCTGTCTTGTTGCATAATCAAGATACATTGTCACAATCTCATTTAATTCTGCAAGTTCTTCTTTTTCCAAGTAGTTTTTTGCAATTGACACATCTGTTTTTACTATTTTACCATCAGGCGCATTTTTCCATGATTTAAGTCCCATATGTTCCTTATTATGATCAGCTCTTGCCACTATCACTTCTGCCGCTGTATTACCATGAACTGCATAATGCATCTTATTCTGAACTGTTGCATAAAACTCTCTTGTCACCTGTGAATTCTTATCATAATCAACTGCTGTTGCATATATATCTGTGATTTTCTGGTAAAATCTTCTCTCACTTGCTCTGATTTCCTGAATCTCAGCAATAAGATGCTCAAAATAATCTTCGTCGAAAATCTGTCCATTAATCAATCTGCTTTTATCAAGAACATAACCCTGCTTTGTAAATGTATCCAACACTTTGGTTGCCCATGTCCTGAACTGTGTTGCCCGTTCTGAATTAATTCGATACCCCACAGCAATAATAGCTGCTAATGAATAGAACTTATAATTGTATGTTTTCCCATCATCCGCAGTTTGTGCAAATTTTGCACAAACTGAATTTTGATCTAATTCTCCCTCTTTAAAAATATTGCTCAGATGTTTTGTAATCACACTTCTATCTACATCAAAAAGCTGCGAAATTGCTTTCTGCGTAATCCATATATCGCCATTCTGAACCCTGACTTCTATTCCATCTTCTCCTGCATCTCGTGTGAAAACCAAGAAATCAACAGTGCTATTTCTTATCTGTAATTCTTTGCTCATAAAAGCATTCCTTTCTCTAGATTCTATCAATACATCTCTATAAAACATTTTCCCCGGTTTCTTTCAAATATCAAGAAGGGAATTTCTGCTTTTGCCAGCATACTATTATTAACTGAAACATATTCATAATTTTCAATATCTGGTATACACTTTATAGCTTTCTTTTTATCTATACCATATAAATTATTTTCACTGCTGTTCCATAAAGCCTTAATCTTCAAAACAACACATTTTGTTTGAACCATCACCTTATATTTTTCAAGTCTGCCTTTTCCTATCTCCTTTGATTTGTCGCCATAAGAAATAGTAATATATCTGGAGTTGGATTTTATAATGCGAACATCTCCATTACTTACTGCCTCTTTAGGGAATCCCAAATCTTCAAAAAAACTATCATAATCTGTAATGCATTCTGGGAGTTCCATTTTGACTGCATAACTGCTATTTATAATATTCTGTATATCCTTATCATTAGCCCTGAACATATAAATATTCCATCCCGTGCTATCGCCATCATCATCTAATATTGGAATAGAACCATAAGGATTAAACATATGTAAATTAGACAAATCATCTTTTGTTGGCTTTTTAAATTTGACTATTTCAAATGTTATGCTCATAAATGTTCTCCTTTTTTATACATTTCTCAAAATAGTACTACATTTAGAATATTGTTTCTTAATATTCATTCAACTTCTTCCGAAAATGCATTATAGTATTCAAAAAAAATAACGCATAATTCTTTATATAATTCTGTTAAGTCTTCTGTGGGTTTATGTAAATGTTCTCTTCTATCAATTTCTTTCTTTACTTCTTTTAACTTTTCATGAACCCTTCCTAAATTATATATTAATTGATGTCGTTGCAAATACAATTTCATTTCATAAAACATATATTTTCCTAATGTCGTTTTATAATATATTTCTCCACTCGTATGTCGCCCCAAATGCTTCTCATATTCATCTGTACATGGATCAATAAATCCCTTGTTTCCAACAACAGCAACAGCACTACTATCACTCGGCCACTTATTTGATTTTGATATATTGCAAAATGGACACGCATATAATAAATTATCATATTGAAATTTTAATTCAGGGAATTTTTCCTTAGGAGCAAAATGTTCAACATGATACACTTTACTCCCGCCACTATATTTATCTAAATCGTCACAATATGCACATCTATGCTCAAAATCATTAATCAAACGTTTTTTATTCTCTCTGTTTGTTCTCCACATTATTCCTGTATATGATCTTTGCGGATTCTTTTGTTTTACATTCATTTCAATCCTCTTTCAGTAACAAGTCTATTTTATCAATTAATTCATCTAACTTATTAGATTTCAAATCATTCTTAACCTCATCAGGAATTGCTGCATGTCCATCAATACTTTTCTCTAATTTACTATCTAATTCCAAAATCCGTTTGTCTATCGCAGCTGACTGACCTTTCTGTGGCAATAAACGTTCAATTTCTTTTTTCCATAATTCTAGTTGTTTATGATATTTCACAACCTGTTGTATTAACTTATAGTGTAATTCAACTCTCTCCTGCGGTTCTGACAAATATCTTTCAAAATCAAAAATCTGATATACATCAAATACTTCTTTCTCATATAATTCATCTTCATAAGAAGTTAAAATAAACAGCGGAAACTCCATAAATCTTTCCTGTATATAACGGGCAAGTTGAACACCGGTATAAGGCACTGTTGCATACGATGCAAGGTTATAATCAATCAGCAAAGCATCTATTTTTTCATCTATAATATATTCTGCAATATCATTCATATCAGCAGACAACGGAATTTCGAGCACTTCAAATCTGACATTTGAATACCTATCAGCCTTTTGTTTTGATGCATCTTTCATGCCATATAAAAGATATGCCATCATTTGTGTGACTTTACTTCCATCGTCATCAATAATACCAACTTTTATTACTTTCATCAAAATTTTTCCTCCTACAACGGAATTCTTATTTCTAAACCAAAGCCATTTTGAATCTGTGTTAATTTATAATCTCCATTATATTCTCTCACAGTAGATGCAATAATATACATTCCCAATCCTGTTCCTATAACATTACCGAACTGATCATACTTACTTGTTGAACCAAGTGTGAAAATTTCATATGGATTCTTAAATTTATTATCTAATCCATCTCCGTTATCCAAATAATTTATGACTAAATTCTCATTGGTTTTTAACTCAATTCTTATTTTTCTATTCTTTGTAGATGATTTTGAAAAAGCTTCTATTGAGTTAATAATTAAATTATAAAATATGCTCTCAAAGTCCGATTCAAAAATTCTTCTTTCCGCATTTTGCTCATCTTTGATTAACTCTACCTGTACCTTTTTTTGTACAAGAATTGGCTGTAAAACATTTACTATCTTCTCAATCGTATCATAAATGTTTTTCTTTAATCGCTTACGCTTATCCTTCTTGCTTTGATTTGTAACTACTGTTATCCAGGATTTTAAAAATTGATCATTCTTGTACAAGTCATTTAAATTTCTCTCAATAAGCATTTTATTATCATTTTCGATAGCCATACGCATAGGCTCTACCCTATTAACAAGCAATGCATTAATACTTTTTAAATCATGCACTATTGAAGTTGTGATCAATCCATTTGTTGCTAATGCTCTTAGCAATTTTAACTCGGTAATTAACTCCTCTCTTTCTTCTTCAAAATATTGAACGGTTTTCGCCAAACTTTCCATTTTTTCCTTCTGAGCTTTATAATTTTTATCTTTTTTTCCACTCAAAACACTTTTTGCAATTTGACTACCTTCTTGTTTTGTTTTTTCTTTATGATTTACCCTATCATCATATATTTTAAAACTCCTTGCAATATATGCTCTATCCTTCTCAAGAATGGAAATAATTCTTATGAGAGCATCCTTTAATAACTTAAAGCTTTCATTTTCGATTATTCCTTCTCTACTTGATTTGTCCAGGATTGAAGCATTATTTATACGCGAAATAAATACTGTACCTTGACCTTGAGCATTACGAACAGTCCATGCTTCCGTCTTACTTGATACAGCAACTGGATTTGCATTATTTCTAGCTTCTAAACCTAGCCAATCAAATGAATCCGACCCATTCTCACCATATGGTCTAACCCAAAAATTATCACGATATATTTTTATTCCGCCATGTTCTTCCAGCCATTCATTTCGTGTTTTCCCTATTTCTTTATAAAAAAACACTTCTTTTTTCTGATTCTGTAATTTCATAAAGATATACTCAAATGTAAAGCTGCCTATCTGCTTAATTCTTTCTATATATTCAGAATCACTTGTATTGAACAATTGACTTATTGAATATGTAAATTCTAAACATTTCGCTTTAAAATCTTCTTTTCTATATGGATACCTCATAAACCTTTCTTCACGAAAAACATTTTCTGGAATCTTATCAACATCAAATTCATTCCTATAAAGATTAATCATAAAATTCTCTCCGTCAAAAACTGATTTAATTTTATAATCAAACTCATCTGAAAAATTGTTTTCTATTAATTCATACCCAGAATCTATACTTTTTTGCTGACAAATATAAAACTCATCTTGCTCTTTGGGAGGAATAAGAAATTCCATTGATTTTTTAATCCTCTCTATTTGATTATTAGTCCATTCATCACGCAAATTACTAATTTTTATTATTGTTCCGGTAGAAAAGTCAATTTCCTTCTCTATCCTATGCTCTAATTGTATTATTTTGTTTTTGACAGTATCCGGTATAAGCTCATATAAAGATAAACTAACATATTCAAATTCTGCTTCAATATCCTCAAGTAGATTCCCCTCTTCTTCAAAGCTATTCCAATTTGTTTTCCATCGAATAGTTGCATGCTCCTCTTGGCTTTTTGTAAACAATTCACACACTCCACCTAATCTATCCAAGGCAAATCGCCCGATACCCTTTTCTCCTGATTTTATACGTTTTTTCTTGGAAATATACTCTTTTTTCTTATTATCAGTACCAATCATCATCCAATTGTCTTCGATAATTTTCTTTGTCATTCCTGAGCCATCATCAATCAAAAAAATACTATCATTTTCAACATCAAAAAGTATGTAACACATTGTTGCATCCGCATCATATGTATTCTTTATTAATTCTATCAAAGCACTTTCGACTTTAGAAACACTTTCTCTTCCCAATAAAATTGTAGCTCGTGATGAAATTTTGTATTTCATTTTTTCCATAATAAATTCCTCCGGAACTAAAACATATAATTTTCAACATCCTTCGATGTTATTCTCACCGATTTACCACTTATAGGTATACCAACTTTAAAAACATACTCTTTAAATTCGCCACTTCTAAGTATTCTCATTGCATCTATCAATTCATATTCATTATTATCTTCCTTTTCCACGATATACATTCCCGCATATGGTATACATTCCTGTTCTAATTCATATACGTCTACATCATTTGTCACAACTGTTGAAATCAGAAGTTTTTTGCTATTCAAACCACTCAACGCCTGTGATCGACCATACTCATACCATTTTGCACTATTATCACTTTGCCTTTTGCTTAAATCATCTCGGAACTCATTAAGATATGCCGCAGCCTCTGGATATAATCGTTCAAACTCACCCTCTCCAAAACGTACTAGCCCATTTTCGTCGTATGTGTACGGAAAAATGATTTTTTCGTGCTTACCATATCTTAATGTTCGAGGTGTTTCAGTACTTCGAATCACTGCTCTTTCAATAGTATGGTTACCACAAACATAGCCATTATCTACTTCGGTATATGCCCCATCTGACAGAACATATGCTTTATTTAGAAGTGTTGCCACAACATGTGACACCTTAAAATAATCCCCAAATCGATGTTGTCCCACTTCATTCTCATCTGCAAAAAACCACTTTTTATCTAGTTGAGCAATAGGTATATCTATCGTATTTTCCATACTCATGTCCTGATAATGCAAAATCTCCTGCTGACGTTGTTTGTCTAACACCATAATGGATGACTTAACTAATGCCTTATCAAATATTTTAACTTGTTTGTAATCCTTTATTTGGGCAATGTACGGACTCATAAAAATCCTCAGATTATGTCCAAATACAGTCTTATAAATACTACTTGGAATAAGATAAGACATTTTCCCGTTATCTGCTAATGAATTAATACTTTTCTCTATAAATGCATAGCAATAATCAAATTTTCCTTTGACACATGTAGAGAAATTACTCTTTACAAACAGCTGTTCCTCCTCTTTCAATTCACTGTATGTAATATAAGGAGGATTTCCAACAATATATTGAAATTTAATAGTAGTATTCCACTTCAAATAATCTGCATTTATCACTTTCCAATCAACTTTGTCAATATCGTTACGTTTTAATACTTCATCTAAATTATCAATACACTTTTTATACTGTTCTTCATCAATCTCGATTCCATATATGTCTTTTGCTAACCCATTCTTTATTCTTGTTCTAGACAAACCATTTTCCTTACAATCATCAATATACCTTTGAACTACCGCAACCAGGATGTTGCCATCACCACAGGAATTCTCTAGTATTTTTTTCCCATATAAATTATGGGTATAACCCACACTATCTAGTAATTCTCTTACATAATTTTCAGGCGTAAATACCTGGCACTTCTTGTTCATAGTTTTCTCTTCACTTTCTCTATTCTTCCTTACTCAATATCCATATCTGCTTGAGTGGTATTTCTGCCTTAATGGCAGAGCTTAAATTATCGCAATTATCAAATAGTTCTTTACTAGCATCGGTAGCGTCATATGTATAATCACCGACAATTTTACGCCACCTCTTTATACCTCATAAACACATACTCATAAATTTTCTGTCTGTATGCAAATATTGCATTATCAGAATAACTCTCTGGTAACTCTTCCCAGAGAATTGCTCCTATATATGTTTCTATATCATCCCTTGTTTCCTGTTTCTCTGTCCAATGGTCAAGTTCAGATATCTTTGCTTTTATCTTTTCCAGCAAGTCTACCGCAACTTTCTTTATTTTATTGATATCTTCTTTTGAAAGATTTTCATTGAAAAGCATATCATACAATGACAGTTCTTCATCACTTGTAAAGCCCTCTCTGACATAACGCTTTTCTTCCTGATTCATAGAATTAGCCAGATTCATCAAGTCCATAAATGTCTTTTCAATGTTTGCCCTGTCCTGCTCATTATTATATTCATCAATGATTGTCTGATATCTTTCATAATAATCCACACGACTTGGATTTTCTTTGAGCATACTGTCTAATCTTGTTTGAATCAGTTCATCCAAATCTGTAATGAGCAGATTCTTTTTCTTTGTCTTTGCAAACTCTCTTCGAAGCAAATCAAAATCTATTCTACTGATATCAAAACGCTTAGCTATGTCATTATTATTAGCTTCCTGTTCGATCATTATATATTCACCTAGAATCCCATTAATCTGAACCATCAAATCAACATTATCAATGTGTTTCTTCTTTTTCTTTAGTTCATCAGATATTGCTATAATCGCGTCTTTTTTGTTTCTATCCTCATCCGATATATCATCTCTGTCCAGATATTTCATCATACGATTTATTTCGTTTGCATATGTCGTAAACTGCTTGCGTGATTCTCGGCTATCAGAAACAGCATTTGCTGCTGTCTGTAGTAATGCTAATTTTGAAAAGTCTTTTGCCTTAATCAAATCTTCCAACTCAAAATTTCTGCTACATAAAAATTCTATAGCTGCTGATATAGTTTCCAGCACGTGCTCTATAAGTTCTTCCTTATCTATTGTTGGATCAGTCTCTCTTCCTCCAACATTTGCTGTATAATCTGCAAGTGCTTTACGAAGTGCCTTTACTATGCCAATATAGTCAATAATAAGTCCGTTACTCTTGCCCTCTGCCACACGATTAGCTCTTGCTATTGTCTGCATGAGAGTATGTGCTTTCAATGGCTTATCAAGATATAAGCATGATAAGCACTTTACATCAAATCCTGTAAGCCACATAGCACATACAAACACTACACGAAGTGGATTATCTTTATCCTTAAACTCCTTATCGAGTTCTCTTTTCTCCATCTTCTCACGATGTGGTTTTATATCAAGATTCCATTTTTTAAATGTCTGAATCTCATTCTGCTCCTGAGAAATAACAACTGCCATTTCAGTTTCTTTCATCCATTTAATCTTGCGTTCCAGTTCCTGTGCTTCCTGCTGTGATACTTTTGATTTTATGCCTTCTAATCGTTTAATTTCTTCTTTCCAATAATCCTGCACAAGGTTATACATCCGAACACAAGTCACTTTATTCAGGCGCACAAACATAGCCTTACCACTTGTCCATAAATCCGAATAATGAGAAACAAAGTCTTTGGCTACAGATTTAAGCCTTTGTGGTGCTGTCATAATATGAATCTCTTTCTTAAACTCACGCTCCAGCTTTTCTGTCTGATCCAGATCTAAATCTGCTGCCTCAATTGCATCCAATATCTTATCCGTAATATCCGGATTATCTAAATCCAAAATCTTCTCTCCACGATTCTCATAATACAACGGAACTGTTGCTTTATCCTCAACTGCTCTCTTAAAATCATAAATAGAGATATATCCACCAAATGTTCTCTCTGTAATATTGTCATTCGATAATAATGGCGTTCCAGTAAAACCAATACGTGCGGCTGTAGGCAGCAAATTCATCATATTATCTGCAAATATTCCATACTGACTCCTATGTGCTTCATCGGACATTATAATAATGTCATGATCTGGTATGATTGGCTGTACATCTTTCTTATTAAATTTCTGAATCAAAGTAAATATAAAGCTAGGATTTCCTTGTAATTTTGTTATAAGGTCATCACCACTCGTAGCAATATACTTTGCAGCCTTTGTTTTTCCAAGTAATCCACAATTCTCAAAAGTATCACTAATCTGTGTATTTAACTCATCCCTGTCTGTCAAAATCACAATCGTTGGAGAACCTGCAAATTTTCGTCGAATTTTCTGTGATAAAAATACCATAGAATAACTTTTACCAGAACCTTGTGTATGCCAGAATACACCAAGTTTTCCATTATTCAATTTACGTGCTTCATACGCCTTAACAGCCTCATTTACACCCAAATACTGGTGATTTCGTGCTAGAATCTTTACTGTTTTTCCATCTGAATGGTCAAATAATATGAAATTTTCCAACAAATCAAGGAAGTTATCCTTTTTGCATATACCTCTAAGCATCGTTTCAAGTGCAACATTACCTTCTTCCTGCTCAGACAATCTTTTCCACTCATGAAAAAATTCATATTTGCTACCTAATGTTCCCACTTTAGCCTCTGTTCCATTGGACAACATAAGAAATGCATTATAATAAAACAAATGCGGTATTGTATCAAGATAGTCTGTATAGTTATCTGTGTATGCATTCTGCACATCTACAGAGTTCTTCTTCAATTCTATAAAAAGAAGAGGTATTCCATTTACAAACCCCACAATATCTGTGCGTCTCCGATAAAGATCTCCATGTATTTTCATTTCCTTAATAGCAAGAAAATCATTATTTTCTGTATTTGTAAAATCAATTACAATTGCCTTCTTTTCCTCAATCTGACCATTCGGCTTTTTCACTTTCACTGGAATACCATCTCTTATATGTCTATACTTTTCCTCATTTATCTGCATAAGAGAAGCTGATGACATATGACTTTCAAATGTTTTTATAGCATCTTCCAGTAATGCTGTAGTAAGCCATGGATTGAGTTTTGAAAGTGCCTGCTTGAAATATTTCACAAGAAGGATTTCCTTATATGATTTCCTGCCAAATGTGCCAGTTTCACCTAATACTTCTGTATTATAAGCAAGTTCTACACGCCAACCAAGTTCATCTTCAAGAAGGTGACCAGCACTTTCCTGTACTAATATATTTTCAGAATAATCATAACTCATGGCACATATCTCCTTTTCCAGCACTGTTATTTGCAACACCAAGAATCTGCAACTTATTCATTCTTTCATTTACATTTTTAGGTGTGTTTGTGTTCTTAATAAAAAGTTTGGATTTGTTATCAGATTTTTTTATAAACAACCATATGATTGAAAAATTATCGATTTGCTTATCATTTAATTCTCGTGCAATTGCCTGTATTTTTTCCAATGAGTTTTCATCTAAAAACATAAAGAGTTTTCTAAGTAGCCCTGCTATCATATCCGAAATCTGAATATATATATTCTCGTGTGATTTCACAAATTTCCAATTATTAAGCAATTTCCCCTCTTCGTATAGTTGAATTTCAGATAGTTGTTTTTGTACGCTAGCTTCTTCATCAAAAATATGATTTGATTTACTGAAAATCTCACATCTTTCTAAATAGAACAAGTAGTATTCCTTGATTAACAAATATGGCTCATTGTCTTGAATAAAAACTATCTTATCTAGTTTTCCAGCTGTCTTTAGCATCTGTCGAAACAATTCCAAAAAGAAACCAGGATAATATTCAGCATCTTCATTATATGTTCTAATCAAATAACACAAGTCATTACAGAATGATGATGCATCTTTCACATCAGGGTATGTATGTCTTATAAAAATGTCAATAACCTCATCTTGATGTTCAATGACAAAATCGTACAATGCGCTCTTTATTTCCCAGATGTACATAATACATTGGGGATGTGTTTCCCATAAAGAATCAACAATATCTACAAGTGAATAAAACAAATTATTTAATGCACTATAATGAATATACAAACCACTCGAATACAACCATTTCAAAAAATTCGTTGCTCTTTTACTACCAATAAAATTCAAAAAATCTGTCGAATTAAAATATAGGTGCTTAAACTTAAGTTCTTTCTGACCTTCTTTATAATCAAGTGCTTTATATAGTGATGGTGCATCAATCTCAAATGACTTTCCTTCATGTGCTACACCCGCTAATACAAAATCTCCCTTTATTGCATCAGAATCATTGAATCCTGCGTCTGTAAGATAAAACTTTCTGCAATTACCACTCTCATCATAATAAAAAGTCATTTCTTCTTCAAATGGTTCAATTTCATTTAATTCAAAAACAGTTTTCTTCTGTTCTTCAACATCCAGTATAATCATAATTACACCTCGATTTCTCCACTCATCAGCTTAGGAAGTAAGCCGTCACGAACTTGTGATAATTTATGAACACCTACACTTAATGCATAAATTTTCTCAAAAATTGGCTTGCAATAATCAAAATAATCTTTTCTTAAATTGTTACTTGGATAAAGTACCTCAAGGTTACCAAATTTTGTTTTATTAACATTAGTCATTGTAGCACCATTACTTCCAACTCCTTCAAGCAATGCTTTTAGACGTTTCATTGTAAAGTAGGTATAGTATAAATCTCGTTCATCATGCAAAACAATAGAATTAATCTGCTGATTCGTCTGGCATGGTTCAATGGCAATATTTACAAGACCAACCGTTGCGATACATGAAACCATAATTCCATTCTTGGGGATAAACTTATTCTTCTGCGTATTAGCCCCTTCCGTAGTTAAGGTAGATTCTGTAACAATTGGATATACGCAGTTGTGCATATCCGGTATTTTTACAAATGGAATGTTACCTCCATAGTATTGTTCCTTAGTAGTTGAAGGTGTTTTACCAGTTATTATCTCACCGAACTCAGATATTTTTTGTTTTTTCCATCCTTCTGGCACCCCGTCAATTATCTCTGTATTCTCATATCCCGGAAAGTGTAAATCTACAAACCATTCTCTGTACAGACGTTCCGCTGCTTCTTCCAATAATTTAATTTGCTTTTTGTTATTTTCGATGAGGATATCGTAGGCATTTAATATATCGGTAATTTTTCTTTGACTCTCTATCGGAGGTAAATAAATCTGTATTGAATTGAATGCACCATGTGACAAATCAGGTTGTGCTGCTCCAGTAGCGCGACTAACAGCTTCTTCATAAAATGATTTTTCTTGCAGAGCATAGTAAATGAATTCTTGTAACAAAATATCTTCATCAATGGTAGTAACAGTAAAACAATTATTATGTACTACGCCATATTATTTCCTAAAAGCCAATCCAACCTGACCAGTTCTTGTAAAAATGATGTCACTTTCTTTTGCTATGAATTTTTCAGGAATTGTATTTTTAACAAATATGCTGAAATTACCGTCTTTCATATCACCTATACGCAACAAATGAAGATTAGTCGGTTCATCAGAAATATGGTGGTTGGTCTTTTTATTGATAGCGAATCCTTGACGTAAGGCTACCAATTGTCCTATTTCAATTTTTTCATAGCTCATATTCCCATCTCCTTCATATTCCTCGAGATAGTATCCATCAAGTCATTTGATTCTGCCTGCAATGCTAAAAGTTCTCGATGTATCTCTGCCATTCGCTCTTCAAAATTCACGCCATCATCTTCCATAGGCGCTACACCAACAAATGCACCCGGAGTGAGAGACCACCCCTTTTCTTCAATACTGATTCCATCTTTATCATCACACTTAGCGTCGTCTGTTGTATAAGCAACTTTACATAATCCAAGGATATCGTGATACTCTCCATCTCCAAACTTTTTATATAACCAATCAGCTTCTTTTGCTATTGTAAGCCTTTCTGTAAGTTTGGAAATTTTTTCATCATATTCCGTCTGTGTTTTTTTCTTTTCTCGCTTATCTGCTGCCTCAACTGCTGCTTTTGCTTCTGCACGAAGTTTTTTCACTCTTTCAGTCAAATCATGAACCTGTTCATCAAATAATTTATCACTTCCCAGTACATTTCTATATTCATAAAGCAATGCTGTATATTTTTCGTTTTCTCCACGGTATAACCAAACAATAGCATTCAGATTTTTAAGCTGCCATTCTGACCATTCATTCAGTGTACGATCAACCTCCGTATAATAGTTTCTCGCATCAATGAAAAGAACTTTATTTTTAAGTTCTTCTTTTTTCCCTTTATCAAAGAACCATAACGAACATGGAAGGCTCTTTGTATAGAAGAAATTGTTGCCTACACTTATCATCACATCTACATGACCTGTTTTAACAAGTTTTTCTCTTATATCCTTATCGCTTCCCTGACTATCTGTTGCAGATGAAGCCATTACAAATCCAGCTCTGCCCTTTTCGTTAAGATAAGCATAAAAGTACGAAATCCATAGATAATTTGCGTTTCCAATTTCTTTATACTTGTTTTCTTTCGGGCATCCAAACGGAAGTCTTCCCGCATTGGATGCTGATTCTGCCTTTACCTTGTCCACATTGAATGGTGGATTTGCCATTACATAGTCACAGCAGCCTTCAAGGTTATGAGCATCATGATAAAATGTATTCGCTTCATCACCAGATTTTATTACCCCTGTAAGCCCATGAACTGCCATATTCATAAGACAAAGCTGCGCATTATATTCCACTTTCTCCTGTCCATAAAATGTCATACTACTATTTGCTTGCAAACCAGCTTCATTTACAAAGTCGCCTGTCTGTACAAACATTCCACCTGAACCACATGCTGGATCTAGAAGCACTCCTGATGTCGGCTCTAATATATTAACAATCATTTTCACAAGAGACTTTGGTGTAAAGAATACTCCATCATCTGAAGCTATATTTTTTGCAAATTTATTAAGGAAATACTCATAAATCCTACCTATTACATCTCCACCAACTTCGTCAAGTGCATTGTTATTGAATATACGAAGCAGCTCTCCCAATAGTTCATCAGAAAAATCCGTATAACTTTTAGGCAATACGCCTGCTAACTGTTCACTTTGCTGCTCTACAAGTTCCATAGCATTATTTACTACCTCACCCAGACTATTCATTGGCTGTCCAGTAATATTTTTCAAATCGGCAGCTGCTATATTTTCAGGAAGATTCACAAGATAATCATACTGCGCTTCTCTTGGCAAAAACAGTGCACTTTTAGCAGAAAAATCCTTGGCTTCTACAGGCATTCGCCTACCATTACGCATTGGTCTATTCTTTAATATCTCTGCCTCCACCAATTTAAATCGACTATACGCATATCTTAAAAAAAGTAATCCCAGCACCGGCATACAATACTGGTTTGATGTCAGTTTTGAACCTGCTCTTAGTAAATCTGCTGATTCCCATAAATCAGCTTCTAACTTCTTTATACTTCTGTTATCCATTATTTTTCTCCTGTTTTTCTATATCTACAATCTGAACAACATCACCGATATCACATTGAAGCACTTCACATATTTTTTCTATAACTGTCAATGTGACTGGCTCGTTATTCGTCATTTTTGCCATTGTTCCCTTACTAATCTTTGCCTTGCTACATAAAGCACCTTTATTCATTTCCTTATCAATCAGAATTTTCCAAAGATTATTATATGAAATTGCCATACTACACCTCAATTTTGTTTATCTGTTCTTAACAATATAGGGCTTAAACACCTCTTTAAGCATATCATATATAGTCTATTTTTTCAAACCTTAGGAATATTTTTTTGTACTTTGTGAGAAGCAGAGGTATCATCTCCCTCTGCCCATATTCCACATTTTATCTTCTGCTTTTTCCTTCCCTGCATCCCTGCCAACACTCTCATCATAAATTCTCTGAAACTCCTCATAAAGCTCATCTCCAGCCAGCTTTATTTCCATCCTCTTCATAACATCTGAAAACAGCCTTATACTTCCACTTACATCTGCAATATCAAATCCGAATATATCCGCCTTAACAGGAACATCTATATCTTCATATGCTCCACACTCAGATAACCTATCAGCAATCCATTCAACCTTATCAGCAGCCATCGGAATAACCGAAACCTCATCATCTACAGCTACATTCTTACCTGTATAAATCTGTTCCGCATCACCATCATCCATTTCACGAGATTTCTCAACATATAAGTCTGCCTGTTCTTTTTCAATATCACTATATTGGTCCGCAACAGAAGCATCTTCCTTCCGACATATTTTCGTATCAACATCATCAATATCAGTAGTTCCCTTTTTCTTAACCTCAACCACATCCTCATGCTGTTCCATCCCCGGTATCTCAATCTCCTTATCTCCAACAATCTCCTCATCCTCCGACACCGCATAATAAGCTGTATACAAATCTTCTTTAATTATGCCATCAGCAAGCTGTATCTGTCTCTTAAGTTCCCTTTTCTCCTGCTTAAGCTCATCCAGTTCTTCCTGCACTCCCACATGCCATATCTGATATTCCCTATATTGTGCTTCTGTCTTAATATTCCGTTTCCGGCTAGAGCTTTCTCTGTATATCTCCTTCTGTCTGTCCTCAATCTGCTGGATCTTTTCTTCCTGCTCACTTATGAAATCCACAAGCTCCACAACACTTTTGATGTCATTATTCACAAGCAGCAGATATTCATCCTGTAACTGATGAAACTTTTTCAAATCCTCTGTATACTTTGCTCCACCAATCACAAAACGCTTCTGCTCTACAATCCTTAGCCTGTACAGCTTTGCATAAAACTTCTTCTGGAATGATGACAGCTTCGCCCTGTGCAATCCCCTGATATCTGACGAATAAAAGTAAGGCTTTGCCATCCAAGGCATATCCACATAATGCCGTAACATATCTTCTGAAAACATCTCGTCCAGCTTTGCCAGTTTATGATAATACTGAAATCCCGGTGCCTGCACTTCCATCCACGCATCTTTCTTGAATACATATCCAAGCCGTTTCATCAGATATTTAAAATGCTCCACATTCCCGGCTGCATATGCACACATCTTGGCATCCCTTAGAATTATCTCTTTCATTGACATTTCTCTTTCCCACTTGTCCCTGCTGATATTCTTCGGGTTCCTACTGTACTCTGCTGGCATTATGGAAAGTCCAAGTTCATCACAATATTTATTTGTAATAGGCTGGAGATGATTCTTCCAGTTGCCTTTCGGTGAATTGTATTTCTTGCCCGTCGTCATGCTGACGCTATTCCAGATCAGATGTCCATGCATATGATCCCTGTCAGTATGAACCGCATACACAGCCTCATAATCATCACCAAGCACATCCTTCGCAAAGTGCTCCAGCACATACATTGCCTGCTCTGCCGTCACTTCTTCTTCCGGTGAAAACGATATGATCACATGATAGCCCTGCCTTTTACCTGTTTTATGAAATATATTTTTCGTCTCTTCCATCTGCTCAAATGCTGTATCCGGCAGGCAGTTAATACCGCCCACCAATACACATTCTTCTGTCTTATCTGGATTCTGAATATATTCCAAAGCATTCTTCAGGTGTGATGCCGGATTTCTGCCTTCCGATTCCATGATATTTAGGATCTTTGTAATCGCCATACTTCCAGCACCTCCCCGAATGTTTTCTTTACATCATCCAGACTGCTCTGCAGTTTATCAATATCGCTGTAATATAACTTTCCCTGTGAATTACCAAGCTTTACTGCCTGATTAATATTATTTGCAATACCGGCAATAACACGGATTACTCTTGCCCTGTCCTCTGGATAACTTGTATCAATGTTGCCGCCTGTCCGGATCAATTCTCTTATATAGGCACTTGCTGTCATTCCGGTTCGTTTAAGTGCCGCTTTCAGAATATCCATATCTTTCTCTGACAGCTTTACCGATATCTTATAATCTTTCCTGTCAGACTTGTATCTTCTCTTTCCATCTGCCATGCGTTTCTCCCCTTTCGTAATTTTTCAATGCTGTATCAAACCACTCTCTTTTTATCTGTACCATTGCTTTTTCATCCTTTCTTAAAATAGTGTCCACTGGTTTTGCAAGATGCGGAAAAGGTCGGACCTTTTCCCGAAAAAATATAAACGCATCAGCGTTTACATAATTTTCCGTCTTGGCAGGAGCACCTGCACCCTGTATATGATATGTGGTGGTTAATGTACCACCACAATTACTGATATGGTGACTAAAGTTCCACCTGATTTAAAAGTGGTGGCTCTTTTTGCCATCACTTTGCTGTTTTAGTGGCGTTTTCCGCCACCACTTTTCCATTTTGACGGCACTTTCCGCCACCATAACTTTTTTCTCGCTTATCTGAGTGGTGGCGCTTTTTGCCGTCACTTTGCTGTTTTGACGGCGCTTTTTGCCCCCACTTTTCCATTTTGACGGCACTTTTTGCCTCCACACTTTTTCGGCTCTGATTTGTGCGGGGGCGCTTTCTGCCCCCACTTTGTGGTTTTGGGGGCGCTTTCTGCCCCCATTTGCACATTTTGGGGCGCTTTTTGCCCCCACTCGCTGGATTCACCTATTCAGTTGTCTCTTCCACCATTACATCTGCATCCGACATCACATTTTCTGCTATCTCAGCACCATCTTCCGGCAATTCATTTGTTTCAGGCGGTATATCCACTTCATCATGTTCACTTATCACAGAATCCCCAACTGCCGCTTCATAATCCATTTCTTCTACAACCTTGCTTCGGTTACGCTGTGGCTCATAATCCGGATTGTAATAATCTTCGTAACCATAGATTTTCTGTTCAAAGTACTTCCTTGGACATTTGCCCCGCATGGTGAAATAACCTTTTGCCTCAAGCTCTGCATTATATTCCTTTATAATTGCATATGCCTTTGTCATCCCGATACCAAGCATCTGGCTTATCTCACCTGCATCTATGAATGCTTCCTTTATACCCTTCATGCAGCTCCTCCTTTCATAAATTGTTATTTTAAATACGTGTTTTCGCAAAACAGCTATCCTGTTCTTTATTTAATCCGTATTTTTAATTCGTGTTTATTTTAATATCCTTTTCGAAATTTGTCAATAGAACTTTTTATAATTACGCACTTGCAATTCGTTTTTATTTATGATAAAGTAATCATACAATCATAAATAAGTCACTTACTGATACGTATTTCATTTAATATCAATCTGATACGTATCTTTACAACGGACTATTTTATATAAAGGAAGGTGAACCACATGGCTTACATTATGGACATTCCGTCTCCACAGGAGATTGGAAAGAACATCCAGAAGCACCGCAGGGCTCAAAAGATAACACAGAAGGAATTTGCAAAAAGACTTGGTAAATCAGAACGCACCATTCAGAAGTATGAATCCGGTGAGATTATCATGAAGCTGGATGTAGTAAAGGAAGTTGCTAATGAGCTGAACATTCCATTTCAGGAGCTTTTATATCCGGCAGGAATTGATAATGCTGCAAAAGAACCAATAAAACAGTCAACATCATATGAATTCCACACTATGTCAGATGTAATCAATGCTCTCTTTGCCATAACTGAACTTACTGATTTTTCATTTGAGCTGACCAACACCAAACCTCCTGAAAGTCCTGAATGGACTGCCGGGATTAAGGTTAATGGCAAAGGCAATGGAAAATATGATGCAGACTTCTGTCTCTTTATGGAAAACTGGATAACAAAGAAGAATATGCTTCAGACAGGAAAAATTTCAAAAGAAAAGTTTGATTCATGGAAATCAGATATGTTGGCATATTATAAGGATTCCAGACTGGATAATGAAGCCGATTCAAAAACTGAATAATTGCAGGCTTACACCTTTAATAAAGAAAAAGCTCCGGCACACTCCTTCTCGCAAAAGGAATAACCGAAGCTATGTAAGTGATTGACCCGAAGGCTTTATAATCACCCTGAACAAGTAGATTATATCATAGCCTTTTGATGATTGCACAACAATTTTACAAAAAGGAGATGATATTCATGCCAGCTTACAAAGATGAAAAAACTGGTAAATGGTTCGCCAAGTTCTATTATACGAACTGGCAGGGAATCAAAAAACAGAAGTGGAAAAGAGGCTTTGCCACCAAAAAGGAAGCCTTAGGATTTGAAAGGGATTTTCTGGAAAAGCAGTCTGCCAATCCTGACATGACATTTCAAAACCTTTATGAAATTTATATGGAGGATATGGCTGCAAGACTTAAGCAGTCAACTCTTCTGACAAAAAAGGCGGTACTACAGACGCATATTCTTCCATTCTTCGGTAGCAAGCCGATAAATGAAATCAAAGCCTCTGATGTACGAAGATGGCAGGCGAAGCTTATGAGTTCGCCTAATAATTACTCCCAGACCTATCTGAAAAAGATTAACACGGAGCTTAACAGCATCATCAATTACGCCAAGCGTTTCTATGACCTTAACACCAACCCCTGCGGCAAGGCAGGCACCATTGGAAAAGCAAAGGCTGAGGAAATGGATTACTGGACTTACGATGAATATATTGCTTTCCGTGAGGGTGTAAAAGACAAGTCGCTATCGTATATATGCTTTGAAGTCCTGTACTGGACTGGTATACGAGAAGGTGAACTGCTTGCTCTATCACCTGCTGATATTGACCTTGATAACAAGACAATATCCATCAACAGAACATATCAGCGGATAGGCGGAAAAGATGTATTTACATCACCTAAGACAAGAAAAAGTAAGCGAAAGATTCCGATTCCGGATTTTCTCTGCCAGGAGCTATCAGACTATATCCAGTCAAGGTATATGCTTGATGCAGATGAAAGGCTGTTCCCGGTAACAAAATCATATCTCTCACATGAGATGATAAGAGGTTGCAAAAACACAGGTGTAAAGAAGATACGAATCCACGATATCAGGCATTCGCACGCCAGCTTACTTATTAATCAGGGCTGTGATGCGCTGATGTTAGCAGACAGGCTCGGACACGAGAAAGTATCCACAACACTTAACACATACTCTCATCTGTTTCCACATAAACAGCAGGAGCTTGTGCATAGTCTGGAATCATTGCAGGCAACAGATTCGCCAACACCTGAACCACCATCTGATAACCCACTGCTTGAAGCAGTAGGTATCACATGTGAAGTGCCGCAGACTCAGGACAACGGCTCAGATGTAACAATCCGACCTCAGTTCGGACCTGCGTTAGTACCACCAAATACCGCATCAGGGAAAATCATCCAGATGCCACAAAGAAAGATCATATAAAAGAAATCCAGCAGTCATCAGGGTTTCTTGCTATTAAAGTTAATGACAACCAACTGAAAACGATAGAAAAAGAGTAGTTGCTATTAGTAGCAAATTAGTAGCAGAGCAAAAGAAAAAGTCTCGGAACCCGCTTGTTTAGCGGATTCCAAGACTTGTGGCTCTTATTCAAACTCAATCGTTCCCGGTGGCTTACTCGTCAGATCATAGAATACTCTATTCACCCCACGCACCTCATTGATAATTCTGCTCATAACCGTCTGAAGTACTGCAAACGGAATCTCGGCAGACTCGGCTGTCATGAAATCAACCGTATTGACTGCACGCAGTGCAACTGCGTAGTCGTAAGTTCTCTCATCACCCATAACACCAACGGAACGCATGTTGGTAAGGGCTGCAAAGTACTGGTTTGGCATCCAGGATGGGTTCTTGCCGTGCTCTTTTTTGTAAGCGGCAACTGCCTTGTCCACCTCATCGCGGTAGATGTAATCGGCATCCTGTACAATGCGGACTTTGTCTGCATTCACTTCACCGATGATACGGATTCCAAGTCCAGGACCTGGGAATGGCTGACGGAAAACAAGATTTTCCGGAATGCCAAGTTCAAGACCTGCTTTGCGGACTTCGTCTTTGAACAGGTTGCGGAGTGGCTCAATGATCTCCTTGAAATCAACGAAATCAGGAAGTCCTCCTACGTTGTGGTGGGATTTGATCACTGCGGATTCACCGCCAAGACCACTTTCCACTACGTCTGGATAGATGGTTCCCTGTGCAAGGAAATCAACAGCTCCAATTTTCTTTGCTTCCTCTTCAAATACACGGATGAATTCCTCTCCGATGATTTTACGTTTCTGTTCAGGCTCTGTAACGCCTGCAAGTTTGTTGTAGTATCTCTCCTGTGCATTGACACGGATGAAGTTTAAATCGAACTGACCATTTGGTCCGAATACGCTCTCGACTTCATCTCCCTCATTTTTGCGGAGAAGACCGTGGTCAACGAATACGCAGGTGAGCTGCTTTCCAATGGCTCTGGATAAAAGTCCTGCTGCAACAGAGGAATCTACACCGCCGGATAATGCAAGAAGTACTTTTCCATCACCGACTTTTTCTCGGATATCCTTAATCGTACTCTCAACGAAAGAATCCATTCTCCATGTTCCGGCGCATCCACACACGCCTCTTACGAAGTTGTGGAGCATTTTGCTTCCCTCTTCGGTGTGCAGTACTTCCGGGTGGAACTGGATCGCATATAAATTTTTCTCTCTGTTTTCTGCTGCTGCAACCGGGCAATCTGCCGTGTGTGCAACAATATTAAAACCTGGTGCTGGTTTTGAAATATAATCAAAGTGGCTCATCCAGCAGATGGTCGTCGGTGCAACATTTCCAAATAATGGAGAAGTTGTATCCACCATTACTTCTGTTTTACCATACTCACGCACCGGTGCCTTCTCAACTTTGCCTCCTAACACGTGCATCATTAACTGTGCACCATAGCAAAGTCCCAAAACCGGAATGCCAAGTTCAAATAATTCTTTGGTATAGGTTGGTGAATCCGGCTCGTAGCAGCTGTTTGGTCCTCCGGTCAAAATGATTCCCTTTGGATTCATGGCTTTGATCTGCTCGATGTCTGTTCGATAGGAATAGATTTCACAGTAAACGTTACATTCTCTGACACGTCTTGCAACCAACTGGTTGTACTGACCGCCGAAGTCGATGACGATTACTTTTTCCTGGGAAAAAATATTTTCCATAGTCAGCCCTTTGTCCTCCTGTATTTTCATTTCTGTAATGTCCTGATTTTTGTCAGAACAGCATTTTTGATAGTTCCATTTTATCTGAATCTGCAAATGAAATTATCGCTCGTTTCATTGTAGCATAGTTTTGCTTAATTGGCACGCAAATTTTTAAGTTGATTGTAACCTCTACAGCTGTATCCAGTAACGCTGTACCGTCTCACCTTCTACGTTTATCTCATTTTCCAGAACTCCTCCGTTGTTCTGGATACTTTTTGCTGAACCGGTATTTTCCTTATTACATACCATAAGTACCTTTTCAATTCCCAGCTTTCTGCACTCGTCTAACGCTAATGCGATCATCGCTGTTGCATATCCTTTCCTTCGTTCCGAAGGACGCACACCGTCTCCGATATGGCCTCCATCTAACAATAATGCTTCGTTAAGGGAATGTCTGATATCGACTGCTCCAACCAGAATATCGCGTTCCCTGTCATATGCGAAAAAAGTGGATGCAGGCACATATCCCTCTTTTTGCTCCGATTCTTCCAGACTTTTCAGATAAGCATCAAAATCATGATAATCGACTTTCCGGATTGCCCATGGAATAATGGTTTCCCCGGTTTTCGTCCATTCATCCATCATATCCAAAAGCTGTGGTTTGAATTTTTCACTCATTTTCACTAATTGTAAATCCATTCTTTTCCCTCCTGATGTCTCACAAAGCATCTCCCAAAACCTGTTTTTATTCAACAGAATATTCGCAAGCGTGCATTGTATTATTTAAAATATTCTGAAAATTAGTGTTTCTTATCATACGCTGATCTGTTTTCTCTGTCAATCATTTTTGCTCCTGATCTCCACTTCTGGTTTTCACTTTCGATTTCTATTTCTCATTTTCGTTTTTGATTTCTACTTCCGCTTTCTACTTTTCATCTCCGTTTTTCACTTGAGATTTCCATTTCTGATTCATTTTCCTTATTTCTATTTTAGCAAATGTCAGGTGTGCCATCTTATTCATTTCAAATTTCTCTTATTACTCCATACATAATTTTCTTCTCCGGCAGCATACTTATTCCATGAAAAAGCAAAAACACCTTCCGGATTTTACCAGACTCTGCAAACCGGAGCAGAATACAATACAAAATATTCTCTCACTTATGATTTTTTTCTTTTTCACAGGCTCTGTCTGCGGTTATGTGTGGGAGGTTCTGATTTTCCTTGTAAAAGAAGGAACATTTCGAAACCGTGGTTTTCTCTACGGTCCGTGGCTGCCTGTTTATGGGATTGGCGCAGTTTTATTTTCGGTTATATTATCCCCTCGTGAATTATTGCCAGATTCTTCAGGAAAATATAAGAAAAACCACCCTGTCACTGTCTTTTTCCTCTCTGCCCTTTTAGGCTCCGGTTTAGAACTTGTGATTGGATGGTTTCTTGATCTCTTCTGGAATTTACGTTACTGGGATTACAGCGGATATTTTCTTGATTTCCGTGGGTATATCTGTCTGGTTTCTGCGTTAGGTTTTGGCGTTGCAGGCGTTCTGTGGGTTTGCATTTTTTCAAAAATATTGCAAAAATGGTGGTATCATATTTCGCTTGATTTCCGAAAAAAATGGAATATGTTTTGGGTTTTCATTTTTGTAACTGACTGCGCTGCCGCACTTATTTTTCCAAATACCGGACATAGTATTACCTTTTAAGGATTATCTTGCTTCTCCGCCCTCTAAGTATTCCGCTTCTTCTTTCATGACCTGTGGTTCTTTTTCCTTGAAAATCATTCCGAATATAGCACGGACAAGCGGACCTGCAAAAAAGATCTGCCAGAAAAATGCCATCGGAAAGTTTAATGCAGTTGTCTGAAACCAGACTGCAATAAATTCTTTTCCTGCACTCTTAAATAATAAAGTAGCAAAAAAGCTCATGGTCGGACACATCAGACATACGGTGATGGATGAAATTGCTAAAATAAGCATGATTGGCTTATCCACACCCGGTGTCACAATGCGGAATGCAAGTTTTTTTGAAAGACTTCCATATAAAAAGAAATCTAAAATAAATGCAATCGGTCCCATGATCACTAATTCATGAAATGCATTTAAGAATACGATGTTACTCATTCCTCCCATATTCAGTGCAATGTTGTAACAGATCATGGCGTAAACCATGACAAATACCATTAAAATGGTAAAAACGACTTCCTGTAATTTTGTTTTTGGCATAATTTTATTCTCCTCTTTTCCTTTATTTTTCACAGACAAAAATGCAGCCGGACAACAATCTCTGCGATCGCTGTTCGGCTGCACGTCGTGTGATTATAATAGCATATTCTTTTTCTTCGTATAATAGTTTAAATTTCACGAATTTTTTGTTCAATTCAAGCATTTCTTTGTATACATTATGTGATAATCATTTAATGTAATCATATGTGCACCTTACATCTACTCATTTTTTCCTGTGTCATCAAAGAAACTTGATCAATAAAAAGGTTACGGAACGTCATAGTTCCACCTCCGCATGCATCTGTTTTTTCCGCTGCAAGTTCTCCTGCAATTCCAACAAATGCACAACAGGCTGCTGCACTCTGCACGGAAGGCTCTGTTCCCAGAAACGCCCCCAGCATAACCGAAGACATACATCCGCTGCCTGTGATCTTTGCCATTTTGGCATCCCCATTTTCACAAATATAAACGGCCGTTCCATCCGTGATAATATCTTTTTCCCCGGAAGCGATCATAATCAGATGATATTGTTTTGCGTACTGCTTCATTGCCTCTATATCCAGATTTTTATCGCCAGAATCCACACCTGTTGCCGTGCTACAATGCTCCATCAGTGCCCGGATCTCTGAATAGTTTCCGCGGATACAGGTTGGATGGATGTTTTCGATCAGCATCTGGCACTTTTCTCTCCGATAACTCGAACCTGATACCCCGACAGGATCAATGACAATGGCATGTCCTAATTCGCCAGCCACTCTCCCTGCCTTTTCCATTGCCTCGTAATCAGCGATTGCGCCAAAATTACAGACAAGTGCCTTCGTACCTGCAGTGATCTCTTCCACCTCGAGCGGATGGTGTGCCATTGTCGGCGATGCCCCCGCTGCCAGTAAAATATTTGCACAGTCATTCACTGTCACGGCATTGGTAATGCAATGGATGATCGGTCGCTCTTCCTGTATTTTGTTATAAAGCTCTGCTATATATTTTTCTGAAATACTCATGATTCCTCGTCTCTCTTATGTAGTGTTCTGATTTTCTCTGTCATTTTTTTATTATCTATTTCTGATTCCACATCAGACCTTATCATAACACACGCTTTTTATAATGTGTAGTTATAAAACAAACTTTAAGAACTTTCTTCCGTTTTTTTCTTTCTGTATTCCTTCGGACTTCTATTATAATACTGTCTGAACTTCCGGCAAAAGTAGCCGGCACTTGTAAATCCGGTTTCATTTGCAATGGAGGCAACCAATTTTTGAGTAGTATAAAGTTGTCTGGCAGCCTGTGCCAGCCTGTATTGAATCAGATACGCTACCGGCGAACAATGTATGCCGGATTGAAAAATATGTAACGCTCCGCTTTTGCTGATAGATGCCGATGCCGCAATCATTTCCAGTGTAATTTCTTCCGCATAGTGTTCATGTATATACTGCATCATAATTTGCAGTCTTGTCTGATTATGATTTAGCCGCTGGAGGCTGTCCGAATCAGAATTCCAGCCTCCATCTTTAAACAATATATTCCAGAACTGAAGCAGAAGTTGTATGGTACATAATTCATTATCCTGCCCATTTTCCTGAAGTTCAAAAATCTGTAACATAAGCTGTAAAGCACTTCTTTCCGATGTACTGTTTGGATCAAAAATCTGATATTCTACTGCTGAATTTATCACCGGCAGAATATATTTTTCATAAATAAGGCTGTTTTCGGATGCCAGCAGAGTTGGTGCAAAAACAATATTAGGCGTAAATGTGCTGGATCGTGCTTCAAAACAGTGTAACACACCACTATTAATAAATATGCCGCAGCCTTTATGCAGTTCTACTTTGCTTGTACCGATAAAGCAGATTGCTGTGCCTTCTGCAACATAAAGAAATTCCAGCTCATGATGCCAGTGCCAGTCGATACGGTGAAAATCAAATTGCCAGATATCCTCAGGATAATATGCAAAAGGATAACGTTCACTGCCATGCTGAACCGTTTCCCGCAGTGTTTCATCTGTAGTTATCTTAAAATAGTCCATAATGCATTTCCTTATAAATACTAATTTTTACTATATTGTACTATAAATATGCAATTTTGTACAATGACTGCACACAATCTTTGCGATATAATCACATTTGTCAAAGGAGAATAAAGACAAATGAAAAACCAATATAATAAGACGATCACTGCCTGTTTTGTAGGTTATATTGTACAGGCTGTCGTGAACAATTTTACACCATTACTTTTCTTATTTTTTCAGAAAAGCTACCATGTTCCGATTTCCCAGATCACTTTACTGGTGACTTTTAATTTTGGAATACAATTACTGGTGGATCTTCTTTCTGTCAGATTCATCGATAAAATAGGCTATCAGGTATCCATGATCACAGCTCATGCCCTTGCAGCGGCAGGATTACTTCTTCTTACAGTTTTACCTGAAATTTTACCGGTTCCCTTTATCGGAATTTTGATTGCAGTAATGATTTATGCCATAGGTGGTGGACTTCTGGAAGTTCTGGTCAGTCCTGTCGTTGAGGCCTGCCCGTCTGATAATAAAGAGAAAGCGATGAGCCTGCTCCATTCTTTTTATTGCTGGGGACATGCCGGAGTTGTACTTTTATCAACTTTGTTTTTCTATGCAGCGGGTATAGATAACTGGAAAATATTAGCTATTATCTGGGCAGTCATTCCTATTGGAAATGCTTTTGTTTTTGCAAAGGTACCAATTGCACCTCTGCTTGAGGATGGCGAAACCGGTCTTGGATTAAAAGAATTGTTCCGGCTGAAAGTTTTTTGGATTTTACTGATTATGATGATATGTGCCGGGGCAAGTGAACAGGCAGTAAGCCAATGGGCTTCGGCTTTTGCGGAAAAAGGACTTGGAATTTCCAAAGCCGCAGGAGATTTAGCCGGACCGATGGCTTTTGCGATTCTAATGGGAACCTCAAGATTATTTTATGGCAAGTATGGCGATCGTATCAATTTAGATCACTTTATGATTTATAGTTGTTTACTATGTATTTTATCCTATCTGGGGATTTCATTATTCCGGGCTCCGTTATTAAATCTGATTGCCTGTGCGGTTTGTGGGCTCTCAGTAGGAATCATGTGGCCAGGGACATTCAGTAAGGCATCCGCAGCTTTGCCAAAAGGTGGGACAGCTATGTTTGCATTACTGGCACTAGGTGGAGATATGGGTTGTGCAGGAGGTCCCACCTTGGTTGGAATGATTTCAGATTCTTTGGGAGACAACCTGAAAATGGGCATTCTGGCAGGAATTATCTTTCCGGTACTGCTGCTTCTTGGAATTCTCCGTTGCAAAAAAGGAAACTCCCTTTCATAATGTTACATGCAAAGAAAGCCTGCTGGGATATAAAATCCCGACAGGCTTTCTTTGCATTGTTTTCTTCCTTTATAAGAAATTAAGGAGTGAGCAGAGAAACTTTCATCTACTCTTCCAGACTGTCCTTCATTTTTCCGAGCATACCTGATTTTTTTAACGGCAGCGTGATAATGATCGCAATGATCGTTCCTCCACAGGTACTGATGAGGAATGGCACTACAAACATAAACAATGTTGCTGCTGTATTTCCCATCACAAGATATGCAACCGGATAAGAAAGCATTCCGCCGAGAATACCGGTTCCCACTACTTCTCCAATGTAAGCAAATGGAAGTTTCTTTCCATATTTATACAGCAGACCGCCAAGTAATGCACCGCACATACTTCCCGGGAATGCAAGCGGGCTTCCAAGTCCTAATAAGTTACGGATCAAAGATGCGATAAATGCCTGTGCCAGTGCCCACCAAGGACCTACGGTAACTGCACATAAAATATTTACCATATGCTGTACCGGTGCACATTTTGAACCGAATACCGGGAAGGAAAATAAGCTTCCCACTACGGCTACTGCTGCTAAAATTGCTGTGACTGTTAATTTCTTTAAGTTAGATTTTTTCATTCTTTCGTCCTCATTTTCGCATTGCTTCTGCAACCTTTTCCACAATCAGGCAGAGAACGACTGTGATCACCATATCCGGCAGAGTATTTCCAAGCGGAGTATCTACGTGCATTACTATGCGGTAAA
>ERZ826051.716-NODE-716-length-35637-cov-5.103170_pt1 | contig 35637 bp, 32 predicted proteins | sample MGYA00519928_ERZ826051 | MGnify/ENA primary metagenome ERZ826051 (study PRJEB31778, sample SAMEA3449219) | human gut metagenome | biome: human gut; feature: human-associated habitat; material: faeces | place: United Kingdom | collected 2010/2012 ...
CCGGAAATACTCGGACCAGGCATCGAAAATAGCACCTTTTCGGTACGCTTTTTCGATAACTTCGGCACATTTCCGATCGCCGCGTGCAAGGAATCCCTCCAGAAGGGAAATATCTGCCTCATGATAAATGTAACGGATGCTCTTCTGATTCAGCTGTGCACGGACTTCCGCCTTTACAATGGATGCTTTTTTCAGGAAATCCTCTTCCGTGTTCATCGGTGCCCACTGGAACGGGGTGAACGGCTTTGGAATAAAGAACGAGGAGCTTGCCGTAATCTGGCATTTTCCGTTTCTCTGATCTTTCGGAATCTCATAGTAACGCTCTGCGATCTTTTCCGCCAGATGCGCAATTCCTTTGATATCATCCTCGGTCTCGGTCGGAAGGCCCAGCATGAAGTACAGTTTTACTTTATTCCAGCCGCCCTCAAACGCTTTACCGGCTCCGTCAAGAATGACTTCCTCGGTCAGACCTTTATTAATAACATTCCGCATCCGCTGGCTTCCCGCCTCCGGTGCGAAGGTCAGGCTGCTCTTTTTGATATCCTGTACCTTGCTCATAACATCGAGGGAAAATGCGTCGATTCGAAGAGACGGAAGGGAAATATTGACACCTTTTTCCGGGCAGCTGTCGATCAGATAGTTGACAAGCTCCGGAAGATGGCTGTAATCACTCGAGCTCAAAGAACTCAACGAAATCTCATCGTGGCCGGTATTGCGCAGCATATGGGTCGCAAGTTCTTTTAACTTCTCCACATCGCGCTCTCTTGTCGGACGGTACACCATACCCGCCTGGCAGAAACGGCAGCCGCGGATACAGCCGCGCTGGATCTCCAGAACGACACGGTCCTGTGTTGCCTTGATAAACGGCACGACCGGTTTCTCCGGATACGTTGCCTCGGTCATATCCATGACAAGCTGTTTTTTGATCTTTTCCGGCGCTTCCGGGATGGACGGCGTAAAGGCTGCAACGGTTCCGTCCTCGTGGTACGTTACTTCATAGAACTGCGGTACGTAAATGCCCGGGATCCGGCATGCCTTTTTCAGAAAATCCAGACGGGTTCCGCCGTTCTTTTTATTTTCCAGATACGTGTCGAAAAGCTGGTCGTACACAACCTCACCCTCTCCGATGTAAAACAGATCGAAGAACGGAGCGATCGGCTCCGGGTTGTACGTACACGGGCCGCCGCCGATGACGATCGGGTCCTCGTCGGTACGCTCCACCGCATGCAGCGGGATTCCGGCAAGGTCGAGCGCCTGCAGAACGTTCGTATAACACATCTCATACTGCAGGGTGATAAACAGGAAATCCTCGTTTTTCACCGGCTCCTGGGATTCCAGACCGAACAGCGGAATGTTCTGTTCACGCATCACGCGGTCCAGATCCGGCCATGGGGAATAAACTCGCTCGCACCACATGTCCTCGCGTTTGTTGAACATATCGTACAGGATCTGGATGCCAAGGTGGGACATACCGATCTCATACACATCCGGGAACAGGAATGCGCCGCGCAGGGCTACTTTCTCTTTGTCTTTTACGACACTGTTGAATTCATTTCCAATGTATCGCGCAGGCTGCTCAATCTGGAGCAGCACTTCTTCTGGCAATGCTAATTTTCTCATGCAATTCTCTCACTTGTTCTTATTTTTATTTGTCCAGATACGCCGCAAGCAGTTCCAGCGTATTCTTCACGCCGTCCACATGGCTTCTCTCGTAGCCGTGCGACGCGTACACGCCCGCGCCGATCAGTCCGTGGCGCACGTCATAGCCCGCCGTCAGCGCCACATCCGCATCCGATCCGTAATGCGGGTAGACGTCCACCGCAAAGTCAAGTTCCTCGCGCTTTGCCGCCGCAATCAGTCCCGTCACGACGTCGTAGTGATACGGTCCGTGGCTGTCCTTCGCGCAGATGGACACCTGTGTCTCCTCGCAGGCAAGACCGTCTCCAACGCAGCCCATGTCAACGGAAATAACCTCAGTCACACCCTCCGGAATCGAAGCGGCTCCGCCGTGTCCGACTTCCTCAAAGACGGTGATGTGCTGGTAGATCATGCGCTCCGGTGTGACATTCTCTTCTTTTAAATATCTCGCATAGCCAAGCAGGATGCCGACGCTAAGCTTATCATCCAGGAAACGGCTCTTGATGTAGCCGCTCTCTGTGACGGTCGTGCGCGGATCAAAGCAGACGATGTCTCCCGTCATGATGCCGAGTGCCTCCACGTCCTCTCTGGAATGTACCTTCTCGTCCAGCACGATCTCCGTCTCGTCAAATGTACGCTTCTTGTCATTGTAATCGCCGTTGACATGGATCGATGCATTGGCAAGCTGTAAGGTTCCCTCGTAGACCTTTTCCCCGAAGCGGGTATGGATTCTGCAGTTCTCCGCCTCGGCATTGTTGGCGTTCATTCCGCCGACCGGTGTCACGCGCAGTCTGCCGTTGGACTTGATCTCCGCTACCATGGCGCCGAGCGTGTCAATGTGTGCCTCGAGCATCACGGCATTCTTTTTGTCCTTGCCGCCAAGCGCTACCAGCACGCCGCCCTTTGTGGTCAGCTTCGGCTCATAACCGAGCTTCTGGTACGCTTTCATCACATAATCCGCCACATCTGCGGTATATCCGCTCGGGCTGTCGATTGCCAGAATCTTCTTTGTCTCCTCGACCATATATTCCACGTATTTTTTTGTCTTCATCTTTTTTCTCCTTTTCCGCTTTCTATTTAATTCTATCTACAGACCATACCTGGAGGACGATCTTATACATCCTTATTTCAGGTACAGAAATCCGCCCAGATTTCCGCGCTTTCCATGACTTGCGCGGTGGGAAAACAACAGCTTTGGATTGCAGCAGGTACAGATGTCCGTCACTGCCAGATGCTCTTTTCGCACGCCCGCCTCCTGAAAAATGATCTCGTTCGCCTTCCAGAGATCCAGCTGGTATTTTTTGTCTGCGTGAGCCATCCCGACGCTGTTCTTCTCACTCTCTGCCAGAATCTCCTGCTCATGCCCCGGAAATTCCTCCGCGAAAATATCTGCCACATCTGCGCTCACCTCATAGCAGTCCTTGCAAATGGACGGACCGACCGCGCAGACCACATCCTCTGGTCTGGTGCCGTACGCCTCCTGCATGGCAGACAGAGTGACCGCTCCCATGCGCGCCGCCGTGCCTCTCCAGCCCGAATGGCTCATTCCGATGGCGCGGTGAACGGGATCCACCACATATAACGGCACACAGTCCGCGTAGAACGTCGACAGGACAAGTCCCGGCTCATCCGTAATCAGTCCGTCCACATCCCGGTAGTCCCGCTCTCTGGTCAGTCCTTTTCCGGCGTCCGCTGCCGTGACGCGGCGCACATTGACGGTATGTGTCTGATCCGAGCAGACAAACTGCCCCACCTCTGCCCCGAGTGCCCTCGCCAGGCGCCGGTAATTTTCACGCACCGCAGCCTCCTCATCGCCTCTGGTAAAGCTTAAATTCATCGTGGAAAAAATATCCGCACTGACGCCTCCGAGCCGTGTTGTAAAACAATGCTCCACGATCCCCGTGCGCTCCAAAAGGGGATATTTTAACAGCAGCAGCCTGCTGCCGTCCTCATTTTCATGCCAGTCCTCCCGCAAAACCGCATCCTCTGCTGCTTTTCTCACAAACGCTGTCAAGTCTCATCCTCCCGTCATCCCTGAAATTCAAATGCATTTCTCACAAGCCGCACTTCCCCGTCTGTTCCAAGCACCGCCGCCACATCAAAGCGGCAGGGCGTCGTCTCCCCGTATCCGTGCGTCAGGCAGTAATATTGCGCCGTTCTGCTGATGCGGCGCTGCTTCGCCCGGTCCACCGCCTCCAGCGGATCGCCCGTCTGCCCGTCTCTGCGGTATTTCACTTCCACAAACACCAGGTATCTGCCATCGCGGGCGATGATGTCGATCTCTCCCTGCCGGCATCTGAAATTGTATCCAATCAGCTCGTATCCCTGTTCCTTCAGATACTCCCCCGCCCGTCTCTCATACGCTGTTCCCGTCTGCCGCCTGTTCATCCGGTATCCTCTCTCCCTGCCTTTCGTCCGATCCATCACCACGTTCCGCCGTCCGGGTTCTTCCCGTGCCTTCTGTTACCATCACGGCATCTGTCATCTGCCTACAGTAAGCCGGATTCTTTGAGTTTTCCCTTCATGCGGTCCATATCGTCCACAAAGACAAGGATCTCCGCGACCACCTCGTAGAGTTCCGGCGGAATCGTATCCCCGATCTGAAGTCTGGATAAGGTCTCCGCCAGCTTGTTATCCTGATAAAACGGAACATCGTTTTCTTTTGCCGTCTCAATGATGCGCTCCGCCACCTCGCCTTTTCCGACTGCGAGGATCTTCGGCGCCACCTCGCCCGGATTGTAGGCAACGGCGACCGCCGTCTTTTCTTTTCCTGCAATATGCTTGTTCTCCGCCATCGCCACATCCTCCCTTCAAAGAATCCTGCTTTCCTATGCTCTTACATCAAAAGAATAGCGGTGCAGGCTTCCCACCGTCGCCTTTCCTTTCTTTACGATGTTCTCCTTGAAACTGATGTCTTTTTTCTCATGTGTGACCGTGATGGAAGACTGGTAGCCCTTGCTCTTAAGACGCTTGTTCAGCACTTCCAGGTGCTTTTCCACCAGATCATAGGAGGCATCATCCTCCAGATAAAAATTGGTGCGTACGCTGCGGTTCTGCATCCGCACTGAGACGTCCGTAGAGCCGAGCTGCTCCATGTCCAGATGTAAAAATGCCGTCAGTTCCGCATCCGGATCGCGCAGATTCTTCCGGTTCGCATAGACATAGAGTTCCCCGTTCGCATTTTGTCCGGACATCTTTAACGGCAGCTGCACATAGTGATAAATCTGGTTCATCTGATTCATGAACTCCAGATTGCCGTGAACCTGCGATGCCGTCTGCAAAAACGTATTCTGCGTGCTTCCGGTCGCCCGAACCGCCTCCTCCATCTGGGAAAGCTGCTGCTCTAAGCGCTCATACAGCCCGCTCACCTTATGCTCCTGCTTTAATTCCTCCGGCTGCAGAAGCCACTGCTTCTCGATCACACTGCGGAAAATGGTCTGAAATTCCTTTCCGGCAAAAAGCTTCTGCATTCCCGCAAAGCCGAACCCGCCATTCTGTGCGAGCGCTCTGCCGAGCTTCTGTAAAAACTGTTCTGCCGTCAATTTTTCATTCAAGACCGGCTGCTCCTGCGCCGCTTCCTCCTGCGCCATCAGTTTCGCCACCTCCGGACCTTCTTCCGAGAGCGTATCCACAAAGACTTCCTCCTGCTCTCCACCGGCAAAAATCTCCTCGTTGCCAATCAGAGCCGGAATGTTCCGAAGCATTTTTCCCAGATGCTCGATCTGCTCCTTCGACAACAGTTCCCCGACTGTCCCCGGAGTCTCTGCCGTCCTTCCATATGTCAGTTCCGCGGTCACTCCGACCCCTGTCTCTGCTTCTGCCGCTGCGCCCTGTCCCGCTGTCTCCGCAGTCGAAGCAGCACCTGCCTCCTCCGCTACTGCCGATACCGCTGCGGTTCCCTGTTCCGCCGCCGTGGGCGCGCCCGCCTCTGCTTCTGCCACCGTGGCTGCATTTTCCTGTCCCACTGCTTCCGCCATTGCTCCGGCGCCTGCCTCTGCTGCGGAAGATTCCTGTTCCGCTGCCGCGGTCACTCCGGCATCTGCCGCTTCCGCCCCGGGCATAAAAATATCGAGCATTTTCCCATAGAGAGAAAACGCCGTCTCCGGCGAGAGCGCCTCGTCCGAAAGCAGTTCCATCATATGTCCCGCTGCCAGATCCATCTCTCCCACGAGTGCCTGCCGGTCGGACAGATAATTTTCAAACTGCGCCGCCATCTCCTCCGTCACCGGGAGTCCGAGCTTCGTCATCTGCACGATGGTCTGCACATTGGCATCCGGATTCGCGCCAACCAGCTTCGCCATATCGAGAATGCTCTGTCTGCCGATCGACATCTGCTCCTGCATCATCGTATCCACCATCACAAGCGTCCGGTCCGTCGCAGGCACCTGCGCCGCCGAAAGCGCGTTGAGCAGAATCGGATTGCTGACATTTCCAAGCTCGGTGTACGGGCGGATCGCAATCGTCTGCCCGTCATTGGCGCGCACCTGGAAAAACATGCTCGAGCCCTGCTGTAAATCCATTTTTCCGTCCAGCCGTGCGGTGATGGTCTGTCCGTTGCCCAGCGCCAGCGTCACTTTTCCGCCGCGCACACTGTTGATCGTCCCCTCGAAAATACTTCCCGCGGAGAGATCCCCGATCGTCGACACCAGTTTCTGAACGCTCTGCGCCCCATGCAATTCTTCCGTTCCGTTGGCCACATTCCGGCTGTACTGTCCTACCAGATCCGATATCTGCATGTATGTTCCCTCTTCCCGTCTATACCTCTACAAAATTTCCAATAAAGCTCCGGCGATGGATCGGCGTTGGTCCGTATTTTTTCAGCGCCGCAATATGTTCCGCCGAGCCGTAGCCCTTATTCGCTGCGAATCCGTACCCTGGCATGATCTTGTCGTACTCCACCATCAGCCGGTCCCTGGTCACTTTTGCCACAATGCTGGCCGCGCCGATCGAGATGCTCTTGGCATCTCCCTTGATAATCGGCACCTGCCGTATCGCAACCCCGGGTATCGTCACCGCATCATTTAATAATATATCGGGTGCATCGCCCAATTTGCTTATAGCTTCCCGCATCGCCTCGTACGTTGCCTGCAGAATGTTGATCTCATCAATGCGCTCCGGTCCCACCATGCCGATGCCGACCGCCACCGCTTTTTCCATAATCACATCGTACAGTTCCTCCCGCTTTGCCGCCGAGAGCTTCTTGGAATCGTTGATGTAGAGGATGTCGCAGTCCTTCGGCAAAATGACCGCTCCCGCCACAACGGGGCCGGCAAGCGGGCCTCTCCCCACCTCATCAATCCCGCAAATGCGCGTATACATCCCGTACTCGCGCTCGTACTTCCACAGCCGGTCGATCCTTGCACGCTCCGCCTCCAGCTTTGCAAGGCGTCCGTTCGCCTGCTCGATGAGCTTTTGTACGCCCGCGCGCTCATCCGACCTGTATTTTTCGATAAAAGAAGGCAGCATGGTCTCCTCTGCCGCCTTGAATTCTTCCCTGATTTCTCCGATCTTTTTCGTCTCCATCTGCTTCCTCTCCCGCCGTATGTTCCCGCTGCCTGTGCTAGTCGGGCCGCTCCAGTGTGATCCTGCCAAGCTTGCCGCTGCGGAATTCATCAATCAGAAGCGTCGCCGCCTTGCTGTAGTCAATCTCGTCGCCCTTTGCCACACAGCGACGGTTTTCCGCGATCCCACGCAGGATCTCTGCCGGCGCCGCCGTCTCGTCGATGGCCTGCTCCTCTGTTCCGTAGCGCGCCTGAAGCGCTCCCGGATAGTAGGCTGTCAGCACTTTGATCAACTCCAGGGACAACTCATCGATGTTTAAAATCTCGTCCTTGATGGCACCAATCAACGCCAGTTTTAATCCGACCGTCTGGTCTTCAAACTTCGGCCATAAGATTCCAGGTGTGTCCAGAAGTTCTACATTCTTGTTCAGCCGGATCCACTGCTTGCCCTTTGTGACACCCGGCTTGTTGCCGGTCTTGGCGCACGCCTTTCCGGCGTAGGAATTGATAAACGTGGATTTCCCCACGTTCGGGATTCCAACAACCATCGCCCGCACCGGACGGTTCATGATGCCGCGCTTTCTGTCGCGCTCGATTTTCTCCTTGCACGCCTCCATGACGACCGCCGTCACCTGCTTCATGCCGTTTCTGTTTCTCGAATCCAGGCTTACCACATAATAGCCCTTCTTCTGAAAATATGCACTCCACAGCTTTCCCGCTTCCTCGTCCGCAAGATCCGACTTGTTCATGAGGATCAGCCGCGCTTTATTTTTGCCCAGTTCGTCAATGTCCGGATTCCGGCTGCTGAGCGGAATCCGCGCATCGACAAGCTCGATGACCAGATCGATTAACTTGATATCTTCCTGCATCTGACGCTTTGCTTTCGTCATATGCCCCGGGTACCACTGAAACTGCATAATTACTCTCCATTCTCTTACTGTCTGTTTTATAAAAATCCAAAGTCCTTAAACGGCGCCACGCGGAACCATACTTTTCCGATAATATATTCCTTCTTAATGTTCCCGATGTTGGCATAACGGCTGTCCTCGCTGTTATTGCGGTTGTCGCCGAGCACGAAATACTCGTCCTCACCCAGCGTGACCTCTTCCGCCGCCAGTCCGGCATCCTCCATCTGTGCCACATCCACATCTTCCGCAAACAGTTCGCCGTTGACATACACTTCGCCGTTCTTAATCTGAAGCGTATCCCCCGGCACCGCTATGACGCGCTTGATGTAGTAATGTGATTTTTCATTGCCGTTCGGCAAAAATACAATCACATCGTTCGGCCTGGGATCGGTAACTTTGTATATAAAACGGTTGACCAGGATCTCATCGCCGCCGTTTAGTGTCTCCGCCATGGACTGTCCCACAACACTTGTCCGCAGTCCGACAAAATATACCAGTGTAAACGCTACCAGAAGCGTGATCGCGATCTCAATGATCCACACACACACTTCCTTCACGACCGACATATTCACTTTTTTCTTCTGTCTGCCAAAGTTCAGTCCGCTTCTACGTCTGCGCATTCTTATCCTCCATGTGCCATGTGCCCGCCGCACACGATTCCTGCTTTACTTTAACACAAACCCTGTGGCTTCGCAATTTAATTTTGGTGCCTTACAATGCGAAAAAACCGGAACACACTCCATATGGAATCCTGTTCCATACAAAATATGTCCCGGCTTCTTAGCGCTGCATTGTATTATTTTACAAGCTCTTTTACCTTTGCCTTCTTGCCGACACGGTCTCTTAAGTAGAATAACTTTGCACGTCTGACTTTACCCTGACGAACAACCTCTACCTTCTCAACGTTCGGAGAATGTAACGGCCAGGTCTTCTCTACGCCGACACCGTTAGAGATCTTTCTGACTGTGAAAGTCTCGCGGTTGCTTCCGCCCTGTCTCTTTAAAACAGTTCCCTCGAATACCTGGATACGCTCACGGTTACCCTCTTTGATCTTACCGTAAACCTTTACCGTATCACCTACGTTAAACTGCGGTACTTCTGCCTTGAGCTGCTCTGCTTCAATGCTCTTAATGATTTCACTTGCGTTCATTTTGTGACCTCCTGATTCATTGGATGTTCTTAATACGTCGATTCGTAACAGAGGACCATCTATTTATTCACAACTATTCCAGTATAACACAGATTGTACGGATTGCAAGCATTTTCGGCAAATATTTTCATTCTCTCTCTTCACGCTCCATCCAGTAGATGCGTCCCTTAGAAAAACAGAGTCCCAGGGCCTCCTGCAGTCCTTTGGATGCATCATTGCCGATCTCAACCTGACCGTAGGGTCTCTCACCGCGCTCTAATCCGAGATTGATCATATATGTCTCAAGTGCCATGCCGATCCGGCGTCTGCGGTACTCCGGCGAGACGAAGAGCATCCCGATGCCGCCCTCCGCGTGCATTCCGATAAAGCCCGCAAGCTGCCCGTCCACAAACGCACCGAAGAGCGCTCCTTTTTTGATCCGGTCTGTCACATACGCCTCATCCGATATCGTATTGTAATCGCGCACCACCGCGTCTAAGTGTTCCATCGTAAGCGGGCGGATGACCACACCGTTTTCGGCCGGTTTGCCGTCCATGCGGTACAGTCCGGTGACAGGCAGCTTTTCGTGCTTTGTATACACGATCTGGTTGCAGGTCATCGCCGTGCGAAATCGCAGATATTTTTCTGCCGGTTCCGTCATGAACTCCTGATGCAGCACCAGAAGACCGCTCCCCTCCCCGGCGTCCTCCTGCAGGATTTCAAGCATCCTGCAGCCGGCTTTGATGTCCTCCGCCGTATGAAAATACGCCCCGCTGACTTTATCCTGCAGACAGATATTTTTCCCTTCTGCAAAAACAAGGCGCGCCTGCCCGCGCGCAATCAGCTCGGTCATATCCACATGCAGCAGCTTGTCCCCGGCAAGCACCTTTTTGCAGGACATCAGTCTCTCGTAGCCTGCGTAGAGATCCGGCCGCCTCTCCTGTGTGCGGCGCTCCGCCTCCTGTCTGCGCCACTCGGCAATTTTTCTCTGATTGCCCGACAGCAGCACCTTTGGCACCTGCTTTCCGTGCCATTCCTCCGGGCGGCTGTACTGTGGATACTCTAACAGATCGCCCTCGAAGGACTCCGTCTCCCCGGACTCTCCGTTCGCCAGTACCCCGGGCACCATCCGTGAGATCGCGTCTATCATCACCATCGCCGGAAGTTCCCCGCCGGTCAGCACATAATCGCCGATCGACACGTAGTCCGTGACGGTCTCCTCTAATACACGCTCGTCGATCCCCTCATAGTGCCCGCACAGGAAAATAAGATCTTCCTCCTTCGCGAACTCCTTTGCCATCTGCTGGTTGAACACGGCTCCCTGCGGCGTCACATACACCGTGCGCACCGGTCTGTCCCGCAGCTCCTCCGGCTGCTGGCTCCTGATTTCCTCGCAGGCTGCCTTCCACGCATCGTAGACCGGCTGCGCCTGCATCAGCATGCCGGCTCCCCCGCCGTAAGGATAATCATCGACTTTTTTATGTCGATCCGCCGTATAATCCCGGATGTTGACTGCATTCACGGACAGCAGTCCCTTTTTTGCCGCACGTCCAAGGATGCTCTCCGAGAGTCCCTGCGTCACCATCTCCGGAAACAGTGTCAGAATATGATAATTCATGCTGTGCCTCCTATTTTCGGTTGATGTCAAGCAGTCCCGGAAGCAGATGCACGCACATCTGTCCCTGCTCTACGTCCACATCGCGGATGCAGTCCCTGATCGCCGGAATGAGCACTTTCTCCCCGTCTGTCATGGAGATCACATAGACATCGTTCGCGCCGGTCTGCATCACATCCGACAGCGTTCCCAATTCCTCACCCTCGTCCGTCGACACCTTCATGCCGATCAGATCTGCAATAAAGTATTCGTCCTTTTTCAGCTTTACCGCGTTCTCTCTCGTCACATAAAGGCTCTTTTTGCGATATTTTTCCACATCATTGATATCATCAATTCCCTTAAATTTGAGAATCACCATATTTTTAAAGAACTTGACGCCTGCAATCTCAAGTTCTAATTTTTCTTTTCCGGTATCCAAAATCACATTTTTGAGTTTTTTGAAGCGCGCTGGATCGTCCGTCGTCGGAAATACCTTGACCTCCCCACGCACCCCGTGTGTCGTCGTGATGACACCGACCTGCAATAAATCTTCCATGCATGTCCTCCGTTTCTGTCTCTGATATCCGCAGTAGCCGCAATATGAACAAAGGAGCTGCCACCCCATTATCTGGCGCGACAGCTCCTCTGACCTGTTACTGCATGATCTCTACAATAACTTTCTTCTCTTCCTTTGAGGCAGCAGCCTTCACAACAGAACGGATTGCCTTGGCAATGCGTCCCTGTTTGCCGATTACCTTGCCCATGTCGGACTGCGCAACGCGCAGTTCAAGCACGATGGCTTTCTCATTCTCTGTCTCTGTTACGACGACCTGATCCGGATAATCGACGAGTGATTTCGCAATTACTTCTACTAATTCTTTCATTAGGTCCACCTCGCGAATCCTATTTCTCGATGCCTGCGCTCTTGAAAATACGAGCAACTGTATCGGTCGGCTGAGCTCCGTTAGCTAACCACTTCTTTGCTAACTCCTCATTTACATGATACTCGCTTGGATCTTTCGTTGGATCGTATGTTCCGATCTCCTCGATGCACTTGCCATCTCTCGGGGATCTGGAATCTGCTACTACGATTCTATAGAAAGGAGCTTTCTTCTGTCCCATTCTTCTTAATCTGATCTTTACTGCCATTACTTTCACCTCCTTAAATTTGCTTAACTGATCTATTTAGAATGCGTTATACGCAATTTCTAACATTAAAACGGAAGCTTGCCGAACATTCCACCACCGCGTCTGCCCTTCTTCATCATGCCAGGCATCTGCTTCATCATCTTCTTCATCTGTTCAAACTGCTTCACCAGACGGTTGACCTCCGCAATATCGACACCGGCTCCCACCACAATACGGCGCTTCCTGCTCGGATTCAAAAGGGAAGGATTCTGTCTCTCCTCCGGCGTCATGGAATAGATGATCGCCTCCGTACGCGATAAGCTCTTCTCGGCTGCTGCCTCGTCAATATCCGGCATCTTGCCTGCGCCCATCCCGAGTCCCGGCATCATACCGAGGATACTGGACAGACCGCCCATCTTCTTCATCTGACTCATCGACTCCAGATACATCTCAAAGTCAAATTCGTTCTTGCGCATCTTCTGCTCAATCTTCTTCGCCCGCTCCTCGTCAAAGTCCTCCTGGGCTTTTTCGATGAGGGTCAGCACATCGCCCATACCGAGAATACGCGATGCCATGCGATCCGGGTAAAACTGCTCCAGATCCGAAAGCTTCTCTCCCATACCCGCATAAAAAATCGGCTTACCGGTCACTGCCCGGATGGAAAGCGCCGCACCGCCTCTGGTATCACCGTCGAGCTTTGTCAGAATGACTCCGTCGATACCGATGCGCTCATCAAAGGTCTTCGCCACATTCACCGCATCCTGTCCTGTCATGGCGTCCACCACAAGGACGGTCTGATGCACTGTGACATTTTCTTTTATCTGAATCAACTCTGCCATCATATCTTCATCGATGTGAAGACGTCCGGCAGTATCGATGATAACGATGTTAAAATCGTTCTTCGCAGCATGTTCCATCGCCGCTTTTGCAATGTTCACCGGGCTGTTCTTATCGCCCATGGAAAATACTTCTACGCCCTGCTTCTGTCCGTTGATCTGCAGCTGTTCGATCGCTGCCGGCCGGTAGACATCACCTGCCACGAGAAGTACCTTCCTGCCTTTCTGCTTGAACTTTCCGGCAAGCTTTGCTGCTGTGGTCGTCTTACCTGCTCCCTGAAGACCGGTCATCATGATGACGGTGACTGCCTTGCCGGGCTGCAGTGTGATCTCGGCTGTCTCAGAGCCCATCAGCTTGACCATCTCTTCGTTTACAATCTTGATGACCATCTGTCCCGGATTCAGTCCGTTCATCACGTCCTGTCCGACGGCACGCTCCTCCACGTCCTTGACGAACTGCTTGACGACCTTGAAGTTGACATCCGCCTCTAAGAGCGCCATCTTGACTTCCTTAAGCGCTGTCTTGACATCCGCTTCCGTCAGCCGTCCCTTGCTGCGCAGGTTCTTGAATACATTTTGAAGTTTTTCAGATAAGCTGTCAAATGCCATCTATAACTCCTCTAATATCTGATTGGAAATCTGTTCAATCTCCACGATCACTGCCTCGTCATGGCTCTCATGAAACTGCTTCGTCAATGCATGAATCTGTTCCACGCTGCGCTTCGCCGACATGAACTTTGCGATCAGATGAAGCTTCTCCTCATACCCCTCAAGGGTCTTCGTACACCGCTTCACCATATCGTGAACGCCCTGTCTGCTGATACCTTCCTCGTCCGCGATCTCTCCGAGAGACAGATCATTGAACACGAAATCCTCATAAATTCTTCTCTGATGTTCGTTCAGCAGTTCTCCGTAAAAATCATACAGATACGCCTGTTCAATCTTCTCTTCCATCTAAAATCCCACAATCACGCCGTATCCGGCATCTCTCACTCATTGCCACCGTGATAGAATAGCATAAAAGGAAAAAGGTGTCAAGTATTTTTTCTTGACACACTTTTTCCTTCTTTTTACACCGCCATCGCCGTCTGCACGATCATGCAGAACAGGCATGCCGCCGCACAGATTCCATAGAGAATCTCACTCTTTCCTTCTGTTGAAAAAAATCCCACGCCAGCCACCACGAACCCTGCCCCCGCAGCAATGACCGGCCACATAAAAAGACCGAAGGCAGTGCCGCTCCATCTGCAGATCACAAGCGCCGCAGCAATACCGCATGCTGCCGCAGCCAGCCAGACCATGATCTGTTTTATCCATCTGCGCATAGGGATACCTCCATACCTTCGGTTTTCATTTTATAAGAAGATGTATTTGCACACAAACAGTACCGCCAGCACATACATCAGCGGTGTGATCTTCTTTGCCTTACCGCATACGACATTGATGATGACATAAGAGATAACGCCGATCGCAATACCCTCGGAGATGCTGTACATGAGCGGCATTGCAAGCAGGCATAAGTATGCCGGAATTGCCTCTGTCATATCCGTGAACTCGATGCTTGTCACCGTAGACACCATAAGGAAGCCGACGAAGATCAGAGCCGGTGCTGTCGCAAAGCTCGGGATCGAGCAGAAAATCGGGGACAGTACCACAGAGATCAGGAATAAGAATCCGGTCACTACAGAGGAGAGGCCTGTTCTTGCTCCTGCTGCCACACCGGAGGAACTCTCAACGAATGTGGTCGTTGTGGAGGTACCAAGCACAGCACCTGCGGTGGTTGCAACCGCATCCGCCAGCAGCGCTTCCTTGATGCGCGGCAGTCTGCCGTCCTTGTCCAACATATCCGCCTTGTTTGCCACACCGATTAACGTTCCGAGTGTATCAAACATATCTACAAACAGGAATGCACATACAACTGCGATAAAGTCAAAAACATGCACACCGGAGAAATCCAGTTTAAAGCACTGTCCGAATGTCTGACCGATCGCGGTCAGATCGGTAAATCCGAGCGCCGGGTATAAGGAATAAAAACCGGCTTCCGCATCCGGAACATAGATTCCTGCCGCCTGGCAGAGCATTCCAAGCACCCAGGTAATAACGATACCGAATAAAATTGCGCCTTTTACGTTCTTAATGTACATAATTGCAATCACAAACAGACCGATCAGCGCTAACAAAGCACAGATGCCGGCAGTCTTGAAATTGCTGGTAAAGTCAACATAGGAAACAAGCGTGGAGCTGTTCGCCACTACGATGCCGCCATTCTGCAGACCGATAAATGCGATAAACAGCCCGATGCCGACGCTCACACCTTTTTTCAGGTTCAGCGGGATCGCATTAAAGATTGCTTCACGCACATTGGTCAAAGAAAGTACGATGAAAACCAGACCTTCCACAAAAACAGCCATTAAAGCTACCTGCCAGGAATATCCCATCGCACCGCAGACCGTGTATGCAAAATACGCATTCAGTCCCATCCCCGGTGCCAGTGCAAACGGATAATTTGCAAGGAGCGCCATCGCCATGGTACCAATAAATGATGCCAGCGCGGTTGCAATGAGCACTGCTGTCTTATCCATTCCCGCCGCTGCAAGCATGGTCGGGTTGACTGCCAGAATGTACGCCATCGTCATAAAGGTTGTGATACCTGCCATGACTTCGGTCTTGGCTGTCGTGTTGTTTTCCTTCAGTTTAAACCACTTTTCTAACATTTTCTTTCTCCTCTTCTTTGTTTACAGACTCGTGCGCACCAGCTTCGGCTTATAACCTTTCTTCTCCAGCGCTTTCATGATCTGTTTTTTGTGCTCGGTGCCAAAGCTCTCGAGCGTAATACGGAGTTCCACTGCCGCGCTGCGGTTCGTTGTCACAAACTGGTTGTGCTCCAGTTTGATGACGTTGCCCTGCTCTGCGGCAATCGCTGCCGAAACCTTGGACAGTTCTCCCGGCTTATCCGGCAGAAGTACCGACACGGTGAAGATACGGTCGCGGAAAATGAGTCCCTGCTGTACCACGGAGGACATCGTGATGACGTCCATGTTGCCGCCGCTTAAGATCGATACCACGCGTTTGTCGGAAACATCCAGATGTTTCAACGCAGCTACGGTCAGCAGACCGGAGTTTTCCACAATCATCTTGTGATTCTCCACCATATCCAGGAAGGCCACGACGAGTTCATCATCCTCCACCGTGATGATGTCATCCAGATTTTTCTGGATATACGGGAAAATCTTGCTTCCCGGTGTCTTGACCGCCGTGCCGTCCGCAATGGTGTTGACCTGCGGCAGCGTCGTTACTTTTCCTGCCGCGAAGGAAGCCTGCATACAGTTCGCTCCCGCCGGCTCCACGCCGATGACTTTGATCTTCGGATTCAGAAGCTTCGCCAGTGTGGACACACCGGTTGCCAGTCCGCCCCCGCCGATCGGAACCAGAATGTACTCCACCAGCGGAAGCTCCTTAAAGATCTCCATGGCGATCGTTCCCTGTCCGGTTGCCACTGCCAGATCATCGAACGGATGGATGAAGGTATATCCCTCCTTGTCCGCAAGCTCGTATGCCTTCTGGCACGCCTCGTCATAGACATCTCCGTAAAGCACGACTTCTGCGCCGTAACTCTTGGTGCGGTTCACCTTGATGAGCGGTGTGGTGGTCGGCATGACGATGACTGCCTTGCAGCCGTAGCATTTTGCTGCGTATGCCACACCCTGCGCGTGGTTTCCCGCCGATGCCGTGATCAGCCCCTTTGCACGCTCCTCATCACTTAACGTGCTGATCTTATAATATGCGCCTCTCACCTTGTATGCCCCGGTGAACTGCATGTTTTCCGGCTTAAGGTAAACCTTGTTGCCGGTCTGCTGACTCCAGTAATCGCTGTATACCAGCTTTGTCTCAAGTGTCACTTCTTTGACTTTTTCACTTGCTTCCTCGAACTTGTCTAATGTCAACATCCGCTTTTCTCCTCTCCTACTTCAAATAATGCGTTTACGAACTGGTTGGAATCGAACTTCTGCAGATCCTCGATCGTCTCCCCGACGCCGATATACTTGACCGGAATGCCAAGCTCCGAGTGGATTGCCACTGCGATACCGCCCTTTGCCGTGCCGTCCATCTTCGTTAAAATAATTCCCGTGATGTCGGCGCACTCGGAAAACTCTCTCGCCTGGTTTAACGCATTCTGTCCGGTCGTCGCATCGAGCACCACAAGCGTCTCACGGTACGCATCCGGATATTCTTTCTCCAGAATACGATTGATCTTTTTTAATTCCTCCATGAGGTTCTTCTTATTATGAAGGCGTCCCGCCGTATCACACAGCAGAACATCCGCATTTCTCGCCTTGGCTGCCGCCACCGCATCGTAGACGATCGCCGCCGGGTCTGCGCCCTCCTGTCCGCCGATCATATCCACACCGGCGCGGTTTGCCCACTCCTGCAGCTGGTCTCCCGCCGCTGCGCGGAAGGTATCCGCTGCCGCAAGCACGACCTTTTTCCCCTGGTCCTTGAGCTTTCCCGCCAGCTTTCCAACGGATGTGGTCTTGCCCACGCCGTTGACACCGATCACGAGAACCACGGATTTCTCCGTCTCAAAGCGATATGCCGTCTCGCCGACATCCATCTGCTCCTTGATGCTGTTAATCAGAAGTTCCTTGCACTCTGCCGGATCTTTGATGTGATTCTCCTTCACTTTTTCCTTGAGACTCTCAATGATCGACTCAGTCGCATTGACGCCGATGTCTCCCATAATCAGAATCTCCTCGATCTCCTCATAGAAATCATCGTCAATGCTGGAAAATCCACTGAAAATGGAATCTATGCCGGATACGATATTATCTCTCGTCTTGCTGAGGCCCTCGACCAGACGTCCCCAGAAGCCTTTCTTTTCCTCGCCCATAATGTACTCATTCCTCCTGCTATTTGTCGAGATCGCCCTCGATCAGATTCACGGATACCAGGGTGGATACACCCTTTTCCTGCATGGTAATACCATACAGACGGTCTGCCGCCGCCATCGTGCCTCGCCTGTGCGTGATCACAATGAACTGCGTACTCTTCGTCAGCTTATGTAAATACTTTGCAAAACGTCCGACGTTGGAATCGTCAAGCGCCGCCTCGATCTCGTCGAGCAGACAGAACGGGGACGGCTTTAAGTTCTGGATGGCGAACAACAATGAAATCGCCGTCAGGGACTTTTCTCCACCGGACATCTGCATCATATTCTGCAGTTTCTTTCCCGGTGGCTGCGCGATAATGCGGATGCCGCACTCCAGAATATCCTCGTCCTCGACCAGTTCGAGCGTTCCTTTTCCACCGCCGAACAGCTCCTTGAATACCTTGTCAAACTCGGTCTGGATCTCCGCGAACTTCTCCAGGAACTGCTTGCGCATGCCGGTATCGAGTTCCTCAATAATGCCGACCAGCGTCTTCTCCGCCTCGACCAGATCGTCATGCTGTGTTTTCAAAAATCCGTAGCGCTCCGAGATCTCCTTATAATCCTCGATCGCGTTGACATTGACATCGCCCAGCTTGCGGATCTCATCCTTGATGGACGCGATCATCTTCTTCATCGCCGCAAGATCCGTATATTCTTCGTTGCGGAGCTCCATCGCCGCATGCAGGGTCAGTTCATACTCCTCCCACATGTAATTGTTCTGGTACTCGTGCGCCTCCTCCAGCTTTTCACGCTGGCTGTTCAGACGGAAAATCTCCTTGTCCAGATCGGAGATCTTCTTGGAAATGTCTTCACGCTTCTGGAAAAATCCCTTGTATTCCGAGGACATTTCTTCCCTGCGCGCCGTGTGCTCCTTAAGCGCCTGCTCCAGCTGCTCGGAATTGTCCTTTGACGCCAGGATCGTCTTTTTGATCTCCTCAATATCGTGGCGCTTCTTCTCCGCATCCGCCTTCGCTTCCTTCGCTTCCGTGACGAATCCCTCGCGCTCTTCCTCGTAACGTCTTATCTCACCGTTCACACGCTCGAGATTCTGCAGAACAAACTCTAACTTCTGACGCACACCGGCTTCCTTTAACTGTACATCGGACACCGCCTTCTGGGCTTCTTCCTCTCTGCCCGCATTCTCATCCAGAATCTTCTGGAATCCGGCGCTCTCCTCCTCGATCTGTGCCTCCCGCTCCTTTGCCGACTGCAGTTCCTCTGCAATCTTGTCCTTGTTCTCCGCAATCTCACGGAGCTGGCTCTCAATCTCACGGTTCTCCATCTGTAAACCTGCAAACACGTTCTCGCTCTCGTTCTTCTGCTCCATCGCGCGCTCCACGTTCATCTTCGCGGTATTCTGCGCAATGTACGCCTCCTGCAGGCTCGCCTTATTGCTCTCGACGTCCTCCGCAAGCAGGCTCTGCGCCGTCTTGATGTCCTCAAGACGGTTTTTAAGCTCTGCAATCTGTTTATCCAGATCTTTTACGTTCTTCTCGAGTTCTTCAATCTCGCGGTTTCTTGCGAGCAGATTGCTGCTGTTCTTAAATGCTCCACCTGTCATGGAACCGCCCGGGCTTAAATATTCTCCCTCCAGCGTCACAATATGTAACGAGTAGCGGTTCTTTTTCGCCAGCTTGATCGCATAGTCGATATTCTCCGTCACGATCACTCTGCCAAGCAGATAAGCGGTCACTCCAGCATATTTTTCCTCCGTCTTCACGAGGGTATTGGCAAGACCGATGACTCCCGGCTCCTTTAAGGCATCCGTGTTTTTAAAGTTGCCCTTGCCGTCCACACTCGTCAGCGGCAGAAACGTCGCCCGTCCGTACCGGTTCTGCTTTAAGTAGGAGATCATCTGTTTTGCCGTCTCCTCGTCCTCGGTCACGATGTTCTGGATATTTCCGCCAAGCGCTGTCTCAATCGCCGTCTCGTACTTTTTGTCCACCTGGATCAGATCGGAAACAACACCAAGGATTCCCGCGTTGCGGCTCTTCTGCTCCATGACGCGGCGGATGCTGTTGCCGTAGCCGTCATAGCGCTCCGCAATATTTTTCAAAGACTCCAGACGGGACTGCTGCTTATGGTACTGTGCAACCGCGCTCTCCAGCTTCTGATTGGCTTCCAGGGACTTGCGCTTCCACTCCCGGTTCTGCTCATCCATTCCGGCAGCGTTTTTCTTCAGTTCTGCGATCGACGCGTTCACCGCATCGAGCTCCTTCTGATAGCTTTCCAGAACGGAGGTAAGATCCGCCTCCTCGGTCTTGCGCGCAAGCAGACGCTGCGTCAGCTGCGCCTTGCGGATGTTCACCTGCTCCATCATCGTGTCGTAGCGCTGCTGTCTCGCCTTGACGGATGCCTTGCGGTTCAACAGTTCGATAATCTCGTTCTTGCCCTTTTCAATGCCCTCGGTGCAGCGCGCGATCTCCTCCTGAATGTTCCGCAGCTGCTCTGCCGCCGTCTCCTTTTCCGTCGCCGCCGCTACAAGCTCTGTGTCGAGTTCCTGCTTTTCCGCTTCGTATGTACCGCGCGACTCGATGCGCTCCTGCTTTTCCCGATCGATCGAGTCCAGACGGCTCTTTAAATGCTCATCGGTCATCTCCGCCGTGTGGATCTGCTCATTTAAGACATTGATCTGTCCTTCCAGCTTTCCCTTGGTCACGGTGGACTGGCTCATCTCCTCACGAATGGATGCAATCTTGTCATCCATGGAAGCCATGTCCTGTTCCAGCTTCTCGTATTCACTCTTGATATTCTCGTAAGACTGGCTGGCTTCCTTCGATTCCTCGTCCGCGATGTGATATTTTCCTTCTACTTCCTTAAGCTGCGCCTCAATGCGCTCCACTTCCAGAAGGAACATATTCACATCATATTCTTTTAATTCTTCTTTTTTCTTCAGGTAGATGCGGGCTTTCTCCGCCTGACGCTCCAACGGCCCGACCTGGCGCTCCAGCTCGGCTAAAATATCATTCACACGAACCAGATTCTCGCGCTCATTCTCCAGCTTTTTCTGTGCTGTCGCCTTGCGCTTTTTATATTTTACAATGCCGGCCGCCTCGTCGAACAGCTCTCTGCGCTCCTCCGGCTTACCGCTTAAGATGCGCTCGATCTGTCCCTGTCCGATGATGGAGTAACCCTCCTTGCCGATACCGGTATCGTAAAAAAGCTCCGTCACATCCTTGAGTCTGCACGGACTTCCGTTGATCAGATACTCGCTCTCGCCGGAGCGGTACACACGTCTGGCCACGGTGACTTCCTCAAAATCAATGGCAAGCTGATGATCCGAATTATCCATGGTAATCGCCACATAGGCATAACTTAACGGCTTGCGGTTCTCCGTACCCGCGAAGATGACGTCCTGCATGCTGGCGCCGCGAAGCTGCTTGGCACTCTGCTCTCCGAGCACCCAGCGCACAGCGTCCGCGACATTACTTTTTCCACTGCCGTTCGGTCCGACAATTCCCGTAATTCCGTTATGAAAATCAAATACGATCTTGTTCGCAAATGATTTGAATCCCTGCACTTCAATGCTCTTAAGATACATATAAACCTCTCTCTTTCATCCAGAGCAATGCCTGATATGCCGCCTCCTGCTCCGCTGCCTTCTTGGTATGTCCGCTTCCCTCGCCAATTGTCGTATTCCCGATCACCGCCTCCACCAGGAAACGTTTGTCGTGATCCGGTCCCTCCTCGCCGATGAGTTCATAGTGAAGCGGTTCCTCGTAATGCCCCTGTACCACTTCCTGCAGAATTGTCTTGCTGTCATAGAACAGCTTCTTGTGTTCAATATCCGTCAGAATGAAGCGGTGGATAAAAGCTTTTGCCGGCTCAAAACCGCCGTCCAGATAGATCGCACCGATCACGGCTTCCAGCGCATCCGAAAGAATCGACTTGCGTCCTCTTCCGCCGGTCAGGTTCTCCCCCTTGCCCAGATACAGATACTTTCCAAGGTCAATCTCCCTGGTGCACAGCGCAAGCGTCGGCTCACAGACGATGCTCGCGCGCAGCTTTGTCAGATCGCCCTCCGGGAGATCTGTATGCTCCTTGTAGAGGAACTCACTCGACACGACCTCTAAGACCGCGTCTCCCAAAAACTCCAGCCTCTCATTATCCGAAAGCTTCTTCATGTGCTTCTCATTTGCAAAAGAACTGTGTGTCAGTGCCTGCTGCAACAGTCTCTGCTCGTTAAACTCATAACCAATCACTTGTTCCAGTTCTGTCAGTTTTGACATTTCATTATCCTCCTCATCTCTTTCGGAGGTCTTTTCTTGCCCTACAGCCCTTGTATAGAGTAAGAAAAAGCCTCAAAATCTCTGTGCCCCGCGGCAACGCCGCCGTACGGGTTCCTCTTATCAACAAAAGCCCTTGCTTTCCGGACAAGGGCTTTATGACGCATCATCAAATTGTCTCTTATGAGTTTAAAGCATTCTTGATCTCTTCTACTGCATCTGATACGGTCACAATATGTTCTGCATCTTCATTTGCAATCTCAATGTCAAATTCCTCTTCAATCCCCATAATGATCTGAAAAATATCGAGGGAATCTGCTCCGAGATCATCTACGAATGTGGTCTCCATCGTAATCTCCTCTTCATCCACATTCAAAACCTCTGCAATGATTTTTTTCAGCTTTTCAAATTCCATAACCTACATTCCTTCCTGTTCCGCAGAACTTACTATATTTTTCCTGATCTTTCCATTGATGTCCTCTTCCTTGAACGTCACACACTGGAAAATAGAATTCGTAATCTCTTTTGCTTTTGCACTTCCGTGCGTCTTGACCACAAGACCATTCAGTCCCAGAAGCGGCGCACCGCCGTACTGTGTTGCATCGAAAGTCTTTAACGTAGACTTTAATGCCGGCAATGCAAGTGCTGCACCAATTTTACTCTTCAACGTGCTCATCATGCCTTTCTTGATGGCACCGATTAACGTACTGCTGAGTCCTTCGTACAGCTTTAAGATGACATTTCCAACGAAAGCCTCGCAGACAATCACGTCCGCCTCTCCCTTTGGAATCTCTCTCGCCTCAATGCTTCCCACAAAATTGATGTCTTCACACGCCTTCAGCAGAGGAAATGTCTCCTTCACAAGGGCATTGCCCTTCTCCTCCTCTGCGCCGATATTGACAATCGCCACTCTCGGCTTCTTCACTCCGAGAACATTCTCCATATAAATGGAACCCATCTTCGCAAACTGCACCAGATGCGAAGCTCTCGCATCCACATTCGCTCCACAGTCAATCAGAAGAGAGACTCCCTTCTCCGTCGGAATCAAAGGTGCAAGCGGCGGTCTCTCAATGCCTTTGATGCGACCGACAATCACCTGTCCGCCGACTAAGATCGCACCGGAACTTCCCGCTGACACAAATGCGTCTGCTTCCTTCTGCTTTACCATATTCATTCCAATGACAATGGATGACTGCTTCTTCCTGCGGATTGCATTCACCGGCGGCTCTGCAGTCTCTATCACCTCTTCTGCATGTACCACCTGAATCTGATCTCCGGGGTACGTATACTTTGCCAGTTCTTCCCGAACGACATCCTCCTGTCCTACCAGGAGCACCTGAATATCCGACCGTGCGTTCACGGCATCCACTGCGCCCTTGACCGGCTCCGCCGGTGCGTAGTCTCCGCCCATCGCATCCAATACGATTCTTGTCCTCACAGCCCCGCTGCTCTGCTGCATACTCCATCTCCCATCTGTCCTGCCGGAGTCTAGTTCTCCACGCCTACTAAAGAATATACTATAACTCTTTCTATAAATCAATAATAAAAAATACGCTTATTTCTAATTGTAAAATTCCTGATTTCGTTCCTGCTCCGCCTCCAGATCTTCCGCCGACATATACTTGCGGAAAATGCGCTCCAGGATAAAATTCGCCACCAGGATGTAGACTGCCGGAAGCAGTATCATAAGCCACGGAAGCATCCACAAGCCAAAGGCGCTCGCTGCCAGAAGCACCAGAAGAAGCAGCGACCACGGAAGATTCGCCACCGCAATCAGCGCCGCGTTCTTAAACGACTGCCCCAGACTGTTCTCAAAGCGCGCCATGTAGGCAAACAGATATACCGCCAGCATCACGACAAGCACAATCAGTACTAGGAAAACCACATACAGCACGCCGCTCTTTTGTCCCTGCGCAGCAAACTGATACATAATATAGCAGTCCAGTCCCAGAAATAGAACCACTCCTGTCAGAATCAGCGCTGCGAGCGCCGCCTGCTTAAAGTTGCTCTTAAACGCATGCCAGTATTCTTTCCACAGATAGCTTCTTCCGTGCCGGATTACCTTATTGACCGCATAATAGAGCGCCGTCGTTGCCGGTCCCGCCAGAAACGATGTCAGCCAGCACAGAATCCATCCGAATACCGATGCGCTCTGCCATGCCAGGAAAAATGTCGTTGCCATCGGGATGCAGCAGAACACCCACAGCACGCTTAAGATCACACAGTCAACCACCTTACTGAGTCCCTGAAAAAACTTATTGTCCAAATTAAAAAAATCACCCATATGAATTCCTCTTTCTGTCTCCTATGTTTCTCCTGTTATTTTCTCATAACATGACACGATCGCCCGAAGCGGGACGCCCCAGTCACGCTCGCCTCCGGCATCCTGTGAACATCCGAATATCATGCTGACCAGCTTTCCGTTTTCATCAAAAACCGCCGATCCGGAATCCCCGTCGGTAATCGCCATGCGCACTTCCGTCTCCTTCTCTCCCCGTCCCCACAGGAATTCCGTCTCTTTCCGAAGAAGACTTCCCGTCAGCATGTGGAGCACATTGCCTTCCTGTCCGATGCGCACGATTCCGACCGGCAACTCTGCATTGCCAAGTTCTTCCCAACTCGCAAGATCATACGCCACCGTCTTTAGCTTTTCCTGCACTTTCTTTGGAATCGCCGTCCGGTCAACCGCCACGACGCCCACATCATAAACATCGTCGGTACCCGCTTTGCTTCCCGTAACGCAGGTTCCATCATAAAAATACACATCCCAGTCGTCGTACTTTGCTATGACATGGCGGTTCGTACACAGATACACCGTATCATCCGTCATTTCCATAATAAAACCGGAACCCGCGGTATGTCCTCCCTCCGGCGTCCCGTGATAAATCTGTACCACCGACGGCAATGCCTGCTCCAACACCGCTTCCATAGTGTCTTCCGCACCGTCCGTCTCCACCCCGGTTCCTTCACTGCTCTGTACCGCTTGTTCCGTTCCCGTCCCGGTCTGCCCGCTGCCCGGTGCCATTTGTTCTGTTTCCGCTCCAGTCTGTCCGCTGTCTTGCGGCATCTGTTCCGTGCTCTGCGGTATCCGCTCCGTTGTCCTGCTCTCTTCCCCGGCAGCATCCTGTGTCTGTTCTGCACAGCCTCCCAGTCCCAGTAAAAGTCCTATACCCCAAAGCGTCAGCACTGCCTTCATCCTGCATCTATGCACTCTACGCATTTCTTCTTCAATCCGTTTCCACCAGTTTTTCTCTTGTACCATATTCATTTATTATAGCTTTCCATAACGCCCCGGTCAAGGAACAAAAGGCGCAGCACAAAGTGTTTTCCTATAAAGAAAAAACAGCCGCGTCTCCGCGGCTGTTTTTCCCTAAAGAATCATTTTAGTAATTGTACTCGGATGCATACTCACCATACATTGTGGTCTCGTCTGCATTGTAGTTGTTGATGTCAACAACGCTTCCGTTCTCAATCTTAAATACATTCCAGATGGTACCTGCCTGATTCAGAGGTACATTGTACTCTTTCACAAGAACAGATCCCTGGTATACCTTTACGTTTGCGCCAGACTCAGACATCTTTGTGGATGTAGCGTCATAACGATCTGTAAAGTCTTTTACAGAGTAATAGTAAGTAGCATCTGTACGTGCATTTACGATGGTTACCGTCTCCGGTCCGTAGGAGCTTACATCATCCACATCCAGGGATGCGATCACGTTACCGTCCGTATCTCTCTCTACCTTATTGTAGTAAGCGATGTGGAATACAGAGTTGGCATCATCTAATCCAACCAGGTGGGAATCGAGATCTCTCGGTGTCTCACCCCAGGTAAGAACGATTCTGAATTCTGTGCTGGTAACCTCGCTTGTGCTGGTCGGGCTTAATACGCCTTCGCATGCACCAATTGCATTGGAGCTTGCTACGTTTACAAAAGTGGATACGAATCCGTCTCTTGCGAACTCAAGGGTGTAGTAACCTCTCTCAAGAGAGAAGCTGTAATTGCCGTCTGCATCTGTGGTGGTCGTAGCGATCACATCACCGGACTGATTGTTCCAGTTCGCACGTACATTTACGGTTACACCTTCAATACCAAGACCTGTGGTTGCATTCTTTGCAACGCCTGCAACGGTATTCACACCGCTCATATCAGAGCTCAACAGCTGGAATGTTGGCAATGTGAAGCTTCCATTGTCAGCGTTGATGCTGATGGAGTTCACTGTCAAGGTTAAGTAACCAACAGCTGCTGCCTGAACGGAGTATACACCCGGTACGAATTCCGGAATCTCATAGTAACCGTTTGCGTCTGTGGTAATCTCATAGTAACCATCGCCTACAACCAGACCATTCTCCGGCTCCTCTGTCTCCTCTGTAGACTCTGTTGCCTCCGTAGACTCTGTTGTCTCTGTAGCTTCTGTAGACTCTGTTGTCTCTGTGGCTTCTGTAGACTCTGTTGTCTCTGTAGCTTCTGTAGACTCTGTTGTCTCTGTAGCTTCTGTGGACTCTGTCGTCTCAGCCGTTGTCTCAACAGACTCTGTAGCTGCTTCTGCTTCCTCTGCTGTTGCATTGAAGCTTGTCAGTCTGAATGTAACTGTTGCGCCTGCAACCGGTGCACCTGTCTCCGGGTTTGTCAGACGACCGTTTGTTCTGATCGGTGCTGTGTTGGTAGAAGTATTGTTGCCGTTGTCAGCGCTTCCTGTATTAGAAGATCCGCTGTAAGAAGACTCTGTGTAGCTGGATGTTGCTACTACAGCTGCGCTCGCATCTCTTCCCTCTGCTCTACCGAACTTTAAGTAATGCTTGTAAAGCGCAAGCACATCGTAACCGAATGCTGCCTTTAAGTCCGGATATCTGTCTGCGTATGCTCTTGCATCAAAAGTACCGAAAGAATTTCTTCCCTCGCTGAAACCGTATTTGATGTAGTGGTTCACATATGCATCCCAGTTATCGCCGAATGCTGCATCCAGATCCGGGTATGCTGCTCTGTATTTCTGTACGTCGATAAGTGCTGTGCTTGTTCTGCCCTCGCTCTTACCAAATGTCTTATAATGCTTGTACAATGCTGTCTGATTCGTGCCGAATGCATCCTTGAGATCGCTGTAGGTCTCAGAATAATACTGTGCATCAAATACATCTCTCAATGTTGCTGCAGATACGGTTGCCGTACCTCCGAATGTCAACACACCTGCAAGAACAAGTGCTGTAATTCTGCGAGCCATTCCGCTTCTCTTTGCGGAGCGCTTCGTTTCTGTCTCGTTCAATTCCTTCTTCACTAACATTTCCTCCTTGTTGTTGTGACGTTACATGTATCATTGTAAATATCTGGAACAAAAAAAAGCAACCACTTTTTAACAATTTGTTAACACTTTTTTCAATACCAGAACAAAGTATACGGAGTTTCCATGAGAACCAAGTGTGCGCTTGCCGCACACTTGCGCGCCCTCGCGGTATGCAAAGCATTATTTACCTCACCGCGAGGTGTGCATCCCCGCGGAGCGTTTTTGTGTAATAGGAACGGAGTTTCCTATTACACAAAAAAGAGACCCGGAAATCCGGATCTCTTCTGTACCGCTGGAATTAGTCCTGCGGAATGATTTCTTTTTTGTTGTAAGAGCCACAGTTCTTGCATACTCTGTGAGGCATCATCAGCTCTCCACACTTGCTGCATTTTACTAATGCAGGAGCAGTCATTTTCCAGTTTGCTCTTCTTTTATCTCTTCTTCCTTTGGAAGATTTATTTTTTGGACAAATTGACATTTACTTACACCTCCTTAAATTTGTTAAAGACATCTTGGATTGCTGCCATTCTTGGATCCAGTTCTGTTCTCTGGCAATCGCAGTTCCCCTTATTCAGGTTCATTCCGCACACCTTGCAAATTCCTTTGCAATCTTCTCTGCACAGAACTTTCATCGGCCAGTTCACCAAAATCTCTCCATAGATAAGCTTATCTATATCCAGATTTAATCCAATCAGGTAGTCTGTTTCTTCCATTTCATCATCCACAACTTCCGTTCCGTCCATGCGGAGCTTCTTGTCGATGACAATGTGGATGTCCGTCGGAACTTCCGTAAGACATCTGCTGCACGGGATTGATACTGTAAGATCTGTCTCCCCGCTCAAAAGCAGTTCACTGCCCTCGCGGTTCGCAATCCTGAGATCAAACGGCGCGCTCTCTGTGATCGGGAACTCACCAAGCCTCGATACAAACGTATCCTGCTCGATATGAACCTTCTCGGTAACTTCTCTGTTCTCACAAGATACAATCTCTGAAATATCGATCTGCATGGTTTACTCCTTCGCCTCATACATATGAGGTTTTCACACCTAACCAATTATACATAGACGCCCCTGGTTTGTCAATCACTTTTTTGCTTTTTTGTCAAGGATTTTTCCTTGACAGCAAAAACTATTTTACAAGCGCTACCGTCTCTCTTGCAATCGCAAGCTCCTCGTTGGTCGGGATCACACATACCTTTACCTTTGAATCCGCGGTAGAGATGATCGCCTCATCGCCATGGGTTGCATCGTTCACTGCCTGGTCTACCGTCACGCCGAGATAACCGAGATAAGACATTACCTTCTCGCGAACCAGGTTCACGTTCTCACCGATACCTGCGGTAAATGCGATGGCATCTACGCCGTTCATTGCTGCAACATAGGAGCCGATGTATTTTGCCACACGATAGCTGAACACCTCGATCGCATTGGTTGCAAGCTCGTTGCCTGCCTCGTGTCCTGCCTGCAGGTCACGGAAGTCAGAGGAGAGACCGGACATTCCCTGTACACCGGACTTCTTATTTAATACATTCATGATACCCTCGATATCAAGGTTCTCTTTCTTTGCGATGAACTCCATGATCGCCGGATCAATATCTCCGGAACGTGTTCCCATGACAAGTCCCTCAAGCGGTGTCAGACCCATGGAGGTATCTACACACTCACCGTTTAATACCGCACTGATGGATGCGCCGTTGCCGAGATGTGCCACGATGATCTTGGAATTTTTAAGATCCATGCCAAGGAACTCTGCGGTACGCTTGGATACAAAGCTGTGGCTTGTTCCGTGGAAACCGTATCTTCTGACCTTGTATTTCTCATAATACTCATGAGGCAGACCGTAAAGATATGCCTTCTTCGGCATTGTCTGATGAAAAGCGGTATCGAATACGCCAACCATCGGCACGTTCGGCATCAGTTCCTTGCAGGCATCGATACCGATCAGGTTTGCCGGGTTGTGAAGCGGTGCAAGATCGTTGCACTCTTCGATTCCCTTTAATACCTCCGGTGTCAGAAGTGTGGATGCTGCGAACTTCTCTCCGCCGTGTACGACACGATGTCCGACAGCATCGATCTCGGAAAGGCTTGCGATTGCGCCGGTCTTCGGATTCACCAGTGCATCTAAAACCATCTGGATTGCCTGCTTGTGCGTCGGCATTGCAGCTTCTGTAATCTCTTTGTCCAGTCCGGTCTTCTGGTATACCAGTCTTCCGTCGATTCCAATTCTCTCGCAGAGACCTTTTGCCAGTACCGCTTCGCTCTCAGAATCGATGAGCTGATATTTTAATGAAGAGCTTCCACAGTTGATAACTAATACGTTCATAATATCCTCCTTGTTTTGCGAAGCAAAATCCGAGCCCTCTGGCGAGGAGAGGATTTGCCTCCTTGTTTTGCGAAGGTCTGTCTCTCACAGACCGCATATAATTTTAGTATACGCTTGTCACGTCCGCGAAACAAGCCAGTAATTGCCAGTTTTTTTGTACAAAATGAAAAACAGCCTGACAAAAATTTAACAGTCACACCCCGCTTTCGTGTTCATCAACCCGCACCGCGTGCACCACAAACCGCAGCCCGTCGCCCGAGCAGGTGGACAGTGTCAGAACCTTGTCATCCTTTCCCACCGCAACGCCCGTATCCTTGTAGGAGGACTTAAGCAGTTCTGTGAGGAACCCGTCAAAAGTCTCATCCGGCAGATATCCGGTCGTATAGACATCCGAATCTTCCGGGACATCACTGTACGTAAAAATCTGATAGCGGTAGGCTGCATCCTCCGTAAACACGGTAAAATACGCATTTTTTTCATAAAAGCCGTCGTTTTTATATTGTTTCAGCGAACCGAACATGCTTCCGTTTTTCATGTTGTGCCCGTACAGAATCGTGTGGCAGTCGTTAAAATCGGGGACGTTGTTCCCCTCCATAAAAATGCAGCCGGATTTCGACGCATTTCCATAGAGATCGGTATGCAGGTAGGTCTCGTCATCCCCGGAATACAGAATGGGATAATTGATCTGCTCTATATTGTCAAAATAAATCCAGCCGATCACATCCGGATTTGCTTCCTTTAGCGTCTCAAAATCCACCTGCAATGCCTCATACCATGCCGGCAGCTCCTCTCCCTCCTCCGCCGGATCATCCGAAGATGTCCCCGGCTGTCCGGTCATATAAGCCTCGCGCAGCGCCTCGTAGGTATCGTCCGCCCGCTTGTACGCGAGCAACACCGGGATCAGTTCATAAAGGGCTGCCGCAATCAGCAAAAGCCCTGCCGCAATCAGAAGAATCGATCCAATGTTTCTGTTTCTCTTCACGTGAAATGCTCCTTTTTCTTTTTTTCTATTTCACAGTATGCTATGATAGCTACAGTTTTTATTACATTGCAGTACGGGAGGATCCGCCATGAACGTCATTGGCATTATCGCAGAATACAACCCATTCCACAACGGGCACGCCTATCAGATCGCGCATGTCAGAAAAAATCTTCACGCCGACTATATCGTTGTCGCCACAAGCGGCGACTATGTACAGCGCGGAGAGCCCGCCCTTCTGGACAAATACACCCGTGCCCGCATGGCGCTCTCCTCGGGTGCGGATGTCGTGCTCGAGCTTCCCGTACTCTGGTCCACCGCTTCCGCAGAGCTTTTCGCAGACGCCGGAATCTCCCTCTTTGAGAAAACGGGCTGCGTAAACGGCATCTGTTTTGGCGCTGAGAGCGGCGACCTTGCCCTCCTTCGCCGCATTGCGGACGTTCTCGCGGATGAACCGGCGGATTTAAAGGCTTCCCTGAAGCACAACCTAAAATCCGGCAGTACATTCCCAAAGGCAAGGGAAGCTGCCCTGCTCTCGTATTTTTCCGGCTCCGCCGGTCAGGATGGCGCCCTGCCCGTATCCGCAGAGACGCTCTCCTCCCTGCTCGCCTCCCCGAACAACATACTGGCTCTGGAATACTTAAAAGCGCTGCGCCGCCGCGCGTCTTCGATCACACCCTATCTGCTAAAGCGGGAGGGCGCCGCGTACCACGAAACGTCCATCCTCTCCGGTGCATCTGTCATCCCGGCCTCGGCATCCGCGATCCGGCATACACTCTTCGCCGGCGATGCCGGATCATCCGAAGATTCTGCCGACGGGATTCTGCATCATGCCATGCCGCAGGAGGCACTGTCCATCCTGCAGGACTACCGGGCAGATTTTCCGCTGCTGTGCGCCGATGACTTTTCCAGCATTCTGGGTTATCTGCTGTTAAGCAGCTCTGCCTCACAACTCGCCCGGACCGCCGATTCCTCCCCGGAATTTGCCAACCGCATGCGAAACCAGCTTCCTTATTATACCTCTTTTTCCTCCTTCGCGTCACGGTTAAAAAGCAAAGAAATGACGCTCACGCGCATCAACCGCATTTTGCTGCACTCCATCCTTGGCATTACTTCTTCCGATTACCCATGTGGCAATGCCCTGGATAAAATTCCCTATCTACGCATTCTCGGCTTTCGGAAAAGCTCCGCTCCCCTGCTTGCCGCACTAAAAGCCTCTGCTGCAGTTCCGCTTATCACACGGCCGTCGCAGGCGCCAAAGCTTTTGTCCCCGGATGCCATGCGGGTATTTGAGCACGATGTGTTTGCCGGGAATCTCTATCTGCAGATGCGCAATCAAAAAGGCGGCACGCCTCTGCGCGCCGCCCGCATGCAGGAGCATGACGTCCCCCCCGCCTCCGAATATCAGCGGCAGATCGTCATCCTGCCATAGTGCAGTCTCATTTTTTTGTCTTTTTTCCAAATACGGCGGCGGACAGCAGTGCTACCAGAGGGACCGTACACACGATACCCACGCTTCCCGCAATGCACTGGATAATCTCGATCGCCACAAAGTCCGTATTCATCAGCTGCTGAAAGCTGACGTCATAGGAGTAGATCATCAACATCATGTTCAGCGATGTCCCGGCGACTGCCAGGATTAGCGTGTTCGCCATGGTTCCCATCGCGTCTCTTCCGATATTCATCCCGGAGGCAAACAGCTTCGCCATGCCAAGCGACCGGTCCACCTGATGGATCTCCGCCACCGCGGAACAGATACTCATCGCCACATCCATCACCGCTCCCATACACGAAATCAGAATACCGCACAAAAACAGATCCCGGATCTTCAGTTCCGTGGTGCTTGTGATCAGAAGCAGTGTCTCCGCCTCATCCATCTGGTAGGTCGTAATCGACATGGCATTCTGCGCGATCAGTGCAAACACCGCTCCCGCGAGCACACCCAGCATACTTCCGATTGCCGCTACAACCGTCTTGGTCGAGATGCCGTCTATCAGGAAGAAGCTGACAAAATTGCAGACCAGAATCAGCAGAATCGTGACCGCCAACGGCGAGTAGCCCTTCAGCGCAAGCGGCAGTAAAATCCAGAGGATACATACCACGGTAAACGCCAGCCCCGCCACAGATTTTGCACCCTTTTTCCCTCCGATCAATACGAGAAGCAGCACAAACGCCACGATGCAGCCGATCATCTGCGGAACGCGGTAATAATTGTAGACCGATACCTGATATTCGTCCTCCCCCGTCGTGTCGATGCGGATGGAGACTTTATCCCCCTCCGCCACCCTGACGTTATACAGGGAGCTGAAATAATTTTCCACAATGGCCGTATCGCCCTTGTAACGTCCGGTAAGGATCTCGACCTCCAGCGTCATACTTCCCCGCCAGATTCCGTCCATCTCCTCATCCACCGTCTTGTGATCCTCCACAACCCGCAGGACTCTTCCGACCTCATAGTCCGTCCCCGCCATGTTGCTGCTCCTATAAACCGGTCTGTCTTTATTCGCGAACCAGATCAGTCCGCAAAAAGCAACGGCAGCCAGTGCCAGAAGCACCAGGCTGCGTATTTTGCTCTTTTTGAAATTCATGTTTTAACCACCCTTATTTCAAAAATATCCTTTTCTTGCGTGCTGCCGCTGCAAGCAGAACCATACCTGCAAGAAGCATCATCACTGCTGCCGCAAGCGGGGTGTCGTCTCCCGTCTGCACTGCAGGCATCTGATCCAGCACCACCACATAATCGGATGCATGTACAAAGGTAAGCTCCACATTTCCGTTTGCCTCTACTTTTCCGGACGCTGCCAGTTCCAGCCGTCCCTTTGCTTCATTGTAATAATATAACTTTGCATACATGCCCGCATACTGTGTTCCCACCGGCAGCGTCATCACTGCGGTAAAACCGAATGCGCCGTCATGATTTAAGCTGATCTGGAAATAGTCTCTTCCTGCCGCGGTCTGTCTTGCAAGCGCATCCGGCACGGCATGGCTGTTGATCGTCACGCCGAAGTCAATGTCTGAAATCGTATCCGATGTCACACTTCTTCCGTCAATCGTCCACACGATTCCGTTTGCCAGCCTAAATACCAGACGTACATCCCTTCCGCGCACTGCCGCAATGACATCTCCCGGCACAGAAACACCGTCTGCAAGAAGAACCGTCACGGTGCTGCCTGCGGATGCTGCCCCAATTCTGTTTCTGACCGGATCCCAGTCATTCTGTGAAGCAACCGTCACCGCGTCTGTCATCTGTCCGTCCGATACGGTCACGCTGCCGCTTACACTTCCACCGTTTCCAGTTCCGTCCGTGCTGTCATTTCCGCTGTCTGACGAATCTGTTCCCGGCGTCTCTGTATCCGGTGTCTCGGTATTGCCCGGCGTCTCTGTATCCGGTGTCTCCGTATCGCCCGGCGTCTCCGTGTCATCCGGTGTCTCTCCTGACATCACTTCCACGATCTCGTCACAGTTTCTTACACGCAGACAGGTCACTGCCTCGTCCGAGGTTCCCTCCGGATGTGCATAGACCACGCCGACCGCCGACACGCGTTTTCCTGTCGACACAACCGATGCGAGTTCATTCTTTCCTGTCGTTGCCGATAAGATATATCCGTCGATGAAAATATTGGCATTGACGCCGCTGCCGTCATCCAGCCAGAACTGTGATACGCCGGTGCCCGCCGCATCATAGAGGACATCCGTTACCGTTCCCTCCACCTGTACCAGCTTACCGCCGGACTTTTCATAGTCCATGGCGTCTTTTGCCGACATTTTCTCCGGTGCAATCACCTTCGGCTCCTCGTCCAGAATCCGGCTGCTTATCACCTTAAGCTCTTTATCGCCCTGGTAGGCGTCCACATATCCGGTAATCTCCACCTTGGTTCCGATGGCAAGTCCGCTCTCCGCATACGGGAAAATATCAATTCCCGCGGTGTCGTCCTGGATATAGATCGTATCAAAGAAGGTGTTGCCCTCCACGGCTGTTCCTGCGGTCACATAGCCTTCCACGCGGTAGACATCGCCCGCCGTACCGTTCTTACGCACTTCCGCAATCGTAGACAGCGGAAGCTCCACTTTCACTTCATCTAAAATATTTTCTGCAATCGTGCGGTTTAAGTATGGCAGATCCCAGATATTGTCCAGCTCCGCCTTCACCTCAAAGTCGGAAATAAATACGGTTCCCGCAACAAATACATTTGCACCGCTTCCCAGTGTCTCATGTGCGAGTGCTACCATATTGCCTTTTTCCACATACGTCGGGCTTCCGGTAACTCTGTTTCCCGCATCATCCTTGCAGTCGATCGAATACGTTGTATCATATCCGCTCACAAGCGCTTCCGCACGTCCGGCTGTCACCGCATCCGCATCCAGCGCCACGGTACATCCGCTGTACGCACTGTACTCCTGCTCCTCGCTTGCGCCGCGCAGATATCTGGAATCCTTGTTGTAGGTTCCTTTCAGATATAAGCGGTACGGCTGTCCGCCGTTGTTCGTCTCGTCGTACGCCTCGTCGCTGTTTAATCTGGTCGATGCCCCGATCGCAGCCAAAAGCTTATTCATCTCTGTCGCTGTCTGTCCCGAAGTAGAATCCTGATAATCGGCAATACCGCAGGTAATCAGCGTACCGCCATTGTCGGTATAGTCTTTTACCATCTGGATAAAGCTGTCTTCAAAATGCGACACGGTGTAATCTCCGGCATTTGCTGTCCCGGATTTCTTCGCCGGTGCCGAGATCACAAGCAGCGCACAGTTTGCAAGCATCTCCGGCGTAATCTCGTCTGTGACCACTTCCACCTTGACGTTCTTTGCTCCCGCAATCGCCGTAAAGTTTCCGATGTTACCGCCATAGTAACCGGTCACATAATCGTTGTAATGGGTTCCGTCGATGATAACCTTTGTCACCATCTCCGGTGTCACGTAGCTTAATTTTAAGACGCTCTTGTATACCTTCTGCACGCCGTTCATCGTCGCATGCACAACTGCTGTCATCTCCATGCTGCCGACGCCGTCATAGGTATATTGGGTGGTATTGCCGTTGGCATCCTTGACGGAGGCAGTACGTCCAACGCTGTTGTACTCGGTAGAACTGACGCCGCCGACAGGATCGGTGGTGGAAACCAGTTGACCGTTCCGATCATAAGCATAGCGCCAGGTATTGCCGCGGGCATCGGTCATGGAA
>ERZ826051.719-NODE-719-length-35386-cov-4.402338_pt1 | contig 35386 bp, 37 predicted proteins | sample MGYA00519928_ERZ826051 | MGnify/ENA primary metagenome ERZ826051 (study PRJEB31778, sample SAMEA3449219) | human gut metagenome | biome: human gut; feature: human-associated habitat; material: faeces | place: United Kingdom | collected 2010/2012 ...
TAAGACATCGCCCTTTCACGGCGGTAACACGGGTTCGATTCCCGTCGGAGTCACTTGCAGTGATGCATAATTTAATAATATGGCGACATAGCCAAGCGGTAAGGCGTGGGTCTGCAACACCCTGATCACCAGTTCGAATCTGGTTGTCGCCTCTTAAGAATCCATAGCAATGTGGGTTCTTTTTTCATTTTATGAAGCATAGAAAAGAAAGAAAGGTGTTTGCCAGAATTAGGCAAGGCGGAAAAAATGATAGAAATTTTAAAAGCAATATTATTTGGTATTGTGGAAGGTATTACAGAATGGCTTCCAATCAGCAGCACAGGACATATGATCCTTCTAAATGAGATTGTATCACTAAATGTTTCTGATGAATTTTACAGTATGTTTGAAGTCGTGATCCAGCTCGGAGCAATTCTTGCAGTTGTAATTTTATTCTGGAATCAGATCTGGCCATTTGGAAAAAAGGATAACAAGGAACCATTGGCGAAAACTGGCGCAGGTGCGTATATAAAATGGGATATATTTAAACTGTGGTTTCACATTTTAGTATCCTGTGTACCGGCTGCAATTGTAGGTGTACTTTTTGATGAGCAGTTGGAAGCATTATTTTACAATTACCAGACAGTAGCAATTATGTTGATCCTGTTTGGTGTAGCATTTATTGTGATTGAGAATTATCACAAAGGAAAAAAGGCAAAGGTGAATACCCTTGTCGGAATTGATTATAAACTGGCATTCTGGATAGGAATGTTTCAGCTGATCGCAGCGATTTTTCCAGGAACATCCCGTTCCGGAGCAACAATTGTCGGAGCATTATTACTTGGGGTTTCCAGAACTGTTGCAGCGGAATATACATTTTTCCTTGCAATCCCGGTTATGTTTGGAGCCAGTCTTTTGAAAGGTGCAAAGTTTTTGATGAACGCAACTATGACTTCTCAGGAAGGTGTAATCCTTGTGGTGGGAATGGTTGTTGCATTTGCAGTGTCGCTCGTTGTAATTAAATTTTTAATGGGATATATTAAGAAACACGATTTCAAAGTGTTTGGATGGTACCGTATCATTCTTGGTGTCATCGTGTTATTATGCGGATTTGCCGGCTTTATCGGATAAAATACCGCATACCGTAAGTTTTGTTATTAACCGTATTGGAAGGATAATAGATACCGTTTTCCTCTGCAATAAAGAAGCCGCATTTTTTGTGGGTTGCGAGGGAGGCGGTATTTGTTTTACTTACACAATCACGGATATCAACAGAACCTTGCTGATGAAGATGTGTTATCATTTCATTTAAAAGTTCGGAGGCATATCCCTTTTTTCGGTATTTGGGTGGTGTCTCTAAAGCTTCCAGATAATAAAAATCATTTATTTTACTTAATCTGGCGGCACTTACAAGCATATTGTCTTTTTCCAGAACATAATAAGTATTTTCCGGCAAAGTAAAAAAATCCTGCAAAAAGCAGACAAAGGAATCCTCTTCCTGTTGGATTGCGGTAGTTAAGTCAGTTGCATCCGGATGTTTTTCTCTGGCGTTTTCCATACAACCTTCTATATATATTTCATGTACGAGAGTGTACATTTCTTCCTGTGTCATGGATTTGTATTCTTTTAACATGTCAAATGCTCCTATATGTTTTCCTGCTATTGTTATGAAAGATTTGAACTCTCTAATCAATGGTAAAAACAGTTCTATCTAAAACAACACTATATTTACATGTTATCATGTCTGACAATTTGGTACAAGAATATGGGTGTAATAATTGTTAAATGAATAATGTTAACTAATAATAAAATACAGGTTGACAATCGAAACGATATTTTATAGAATAAGTGAGTACGAGCGAAGCGTTACTGGAACGAGGTACGCATAAACAGTAACACTATTTTTGCGTGTCAGACGTATTCACGGATAGACATACAGCAGCTCAAATAAAAGTGTATGGAGAAGTTAACAATGAATGAGAAAAAGATATCAACATCAACGATTGCAATGATTGCTTTGATGACCGCAGTTACCTGTATTTTAGGACCATTATCAGTGCCAATCGGACCGGTTCCAATTTCCCTGACAAATCTTGCAATCTATTTTACCGTAATATTGCTTGGATGGAAAAAAGGAACGGTGTCTTATGTGATTTATTTATTGATCGGCTTAGTTGGAGTTCCGGTGTTTTCAAGTTTTTCGGCGGGCCCAGCAAAGTTATTTGGACCGACAGGTGGTTATCTGATCGGATTTATTTTTCTGGCAATGATCAGTGGCTGGTTTATTGAGAAGTTCCCGGGAAAAAGAATCATGTACTTTATTGGAATGGTTTTAGGAACGGCAGTCTGTTATGCACTTGGAACAGCATGGCTTGCTTATGAGGCAGAAATGACATTCCAGGCAGCTTTGATGGCTGGTGTGATCCCATTTATAATTGGTGATATCGCAAAAATGATCGTGGCGATCATTGTAGCACCGATGATTAAGAATCCTTTAGTAAAAGCCGGATATATCAAATAAGAAGGTTTACATCATTAGAGGTACAATACAGTTGGCTTTCAATATCTAAAATTAATAAATTGCGCAAAGACAGGAGGTTGTCAGTGCATAGGCATATTCAGATGCATCATAGAGTGCGTCTGTGATAAAATGTGTTTATGTGTGATAACCTCTTGTTGTTTTGTGGAAAAATGTATAAAATATATCTGTATGCGTTCATTTAGGAAACTATGACGCAAGTATAAAACAAGATTTTGAAGTGGATTTCAAAGCCGAAAATATAGAGAACAGGAAAAACTATGAATCAGAAAGTTGTATTTTTAGATGTAGACGGAACAATTGTAAACGATAAAGGCATTATCCCGGAATCAACCAAAATTGCGATCAGAAAGGCGGTAGAGAACGGTCACAAACTGGTCGTGTGCAGCGGACGAAGTCTTTTTCAATTGCCGCAGATGTTATTGGATCTTGGATTCAGTGGAATGGTTACGGCAGCCGGAGCACAGGTGATCGCAGGTGGAAAAGAAATTTATCATGCTGTCATTGATGAAGAACACAGAAAATTTATTGTAGATTATATGGAAAAAAATAATTTTGTTTACTGCTTCCAGACAGATGCAGGAGTTGTCATGAATAAACGGAGCGAACAGCAGATTTTAAAAATTATGAGCGATATGGGAATCACGGAGGAGCATCTGCGTCAGCTTGTAGGTGAATTTTTTATTCAGGAAGATGTCTGGAATAATGAGAAGGAAGAAAAACTGATCTATTATGATGCACCATTTGGAGTGGCGAGAGTGCATGCAGATCTGGAGCCTTATTTTGATGTAGTGGCACTAAGCCTGAGCGGGGCGGATGATTACTGTGGCGAAGTTGGAATCAACGGCATCCATAAAGCAACCGGGATGAAGCGTTATCTGGAATATGTGGGGATTCCCAGAGAGGACAGTATCGCAATCGGAGACGGACCAAACGACCTGCAGATGATGGATTATGCCGGAATCGGCATTGCGATGGGAAATGCAAGGGAAGAAGTCAAAAAGAGAGCCGACATGGTAACATCACATATTGATGAAGATGGGCTTTACCATGCATTAGACAGGCTTGGACTCTTGAACTAATATCTTTTATGGATGAGGCTGCTTATTTGAGAAAAGAAGAACAGATCAAAAAACAGCGTTGGAGAATTTAATAATGAAAGAAAAAGTAATAGGTTTTATAAAAAAAGATACGGTATTATGCGTGGCAATGACACTTGCAATGGTATCCGCTTTTTTTGTAAAACCAACATTGAATTATGTAAACTATATTGATTTCCGCGTCTTGGGCATTTTATTAAGCCTGATGACGGTTATGGCAGGACTTCAGAGAAATGGCTTGTTTGATATGATTGGAAGCAGCCTATTAAAAAGAACAAAAAATACAATGCAGTTATCGCTTGTGTTGGTCTTTTTATGTTTTTTCTTTAGCATGTTTATTACGAATGACGTGTCATTGATTACATTTGTTCCTTTTGCAATGCTGACTTTGCGGAAATGTAATCAGGACAAATTATTAATACCGGTAATCATAGTTCAGACACTCGCAGCCAATCTTGGAAGTATGCTGACACCTATTGGAAATCCGCAAAATTTATATCTTTACAATCTTGCAGAGATGAAAATGTCAACATTTATAGGAATAATAGGTCCATATACGTTAACATCCGGTATATTGCTGCTGTTATCCGTTGCTGTTGTATGCAGAAAAAAAGAGAAGATTGAATTTACACTCGAAGAAAATAACGGCGACCATGAAATTGAAAAAGAAAGGTTACATCTTCGAAGAAAAACACATCAAAAAAATGCAGTTTATCTGATTTTATTTCTGATGAGTCTGCTTGTCGTTGTGAGAGTATTGCCGTATTATGTGGCTTTCATTGTTGTGTTTGTGACGGTCTTTATCATGGACAGACAAGTGTTGAAAACGGTAGATTACAGTTTAATTCTCACATTTATTGCTTTTTTTATTTTTACTGGGAATATAGGAGAAATTGAGACAATCAGGAATGTGTTACAGGAGTTTGTGAGTGGCCGGGAAGTTGGAGTCGGTATCGCTGCAAGCCAGGTGATCAGTAACGTTCCAGCAGCCTTATTACTTTCTGGATTTACAAAGGACTATGCAAAATTATTAGTGGGTGTAAATATTGGAGGGCTTGGTACCTTGATTGCATCAATGGCAAGTCTGATCTCATATAAAATTTATGCACATCACTATAACGAACAGAAAGGAAAATATTTCAGGTGGTTTACGATTGCCAATGTGGGATATCTGGCAGTTCTGCTGGCCGTTTATGGACTGATCAGGTGGATGTAAGATAAGCAGAGAAGGAGAATATTATTTCATAGATTTTGAATAATAAGATACGTTATGAGTGAAAAGAAATACAATAAAAATAGTTTACAGGGTACCGTGTATGTATTATTGTCAGCAATCTGTTTCAGTCTGGGCGGAGTGCTGATCAAATCGATTCCGTGGAACTCGTTGTCGATCAACATGGTGCGAAGCGTTTTATCATTTATTCTGATATTTGCTTATCAGAGAACACAGGGGAGAAAGTTTGTTTTTAACAAAATGGTGCTGCTTGGAGCGGTTTTAAATTTTGTCATGGCATTGACATTCGTGATGGCGACAAAGATGACAACCGCAGCAAATGCAATTGTACTGCAGTTTACAGAACCGGTCTTCTTGATTTTGATCGTGTGGATCGTATACAGGCAAAAACCAAAAAAGGACGCAGTTTTAACCTGCATTCTTGTGTTATGTGGAATTTTCTGCTTCTTTTTTGAATCGCTCAGCACAGGCGGAATGGCGGGAAATATCCTTGCAATTGTGTCGGGAGTGACCTACGCAGGTGTGTTTTTGATCAAAAAATTCCCAGGCGGAGATTTTGAATCGTCGCTTATGGTCTCTCATCTGATCAGTATTGTGGTGGGAATTCCATTTTTAATGCGAGAGACAGTGTTCACACCAACCGTCTGGGGATATGTTCTGGTATTAGGAACTGTACAGTTCGGGTTGTCATATGTATTTTTATCCAGAGGATTAGATCGTGTTTCACCAGTGACAGCATCGCTGACTTCTACGATCGAACCGATTTTAAATCCTATTCTTGTAGCAATTTTTTGTGGAGAGACAATAGGTGTGTTGTCCATTTTTGGAGCGGTGCTTGTCATTGGCTCAGCGACTGTGTATAACTTGAGACAGGCGAAAGGTTAAGGCTATAATCCTGCATATAAAACTGCATAAGTTCTGTAAAAGAATACAAGAGGGATTGATATATTTGTGAGGACAAATTATAATTAGCGGAAGATGTAGAAAAAATAGATTTTATATGTAATAAAGGAAAAATATATGTTAACACGATTTAAGGAAAAATATATTGGCGATGCTGCATTTTACAAAAGGTATCTCTATCTTGCGCTGCCAATGATTTTGCAAAATGCCATAACAAATCTCGTCAGTTTTCTGGATAACATTATGGTAGGGCAGTTGGGAACCGAGCAAATGTCCGGTGTTGCAATTGTCAATCAGTTGATTTTTGTATACAATCTGGCAATATTTGGTGCGGCATCTGCAGCCAGCATTTTTGGGGCACAGTATTACGGAAAAGGAAATCATAAGGGACATATGTATTCTTTCCGTTTTAAATTGTATGCAACGTTGCTTGTAACGGGATTAACGATATTATTATTTGCGACAAAAGGAGCAGATCTGATTTCCCTGTATCTCACCGACGCGGCAGGAAGTGGAGCAACCGAGGTGGCACTGCAGTATGGTCTGGAATACCTGGGCATTATGATGGTTGGTCTGGTTCCATTTGCGGTAAACCAGTCCTATGCTACTAATATTAAAGAAACCGGGCAGACGTTGGTGCCGATGATCGCAAGTTTTGTAGCGGTTGGAAGCAATGCGGTTTTGGACTATCTGTTTATTTTCGGAATTGGACCATTTCCAAAATTGGGAGTTCTTGGTGCAGCACTGGCAACTGTGATCGCACGCTACATAGAAGCATTTATCATTATTATCTGGGCACATTCCCACAAGGAGAAAAACAGGTATCTGGAAGGTGCGTACACCGGATTTGGAATGCCAAAAGGGGAATTGAAGGCAATTATTATCAAAGGCTTCCCACTTATGTTCAACGAGGTTTTATGGGCAGCAGGTATGACAACCGTTACCCAGTGTTATTCCATTCGAGGATTGGAAGTTGTGGCAGGTCTTAATATTGCAACTACGATCACGAATCTGTTTAACATTATCTATATCCAGCTTGGAGCATGTATCAGCATTGTGGTTGGTCAGTATCTTGGGGCTGGTGAACTGAAAAAAGCGAAAGACGCAGATAATAAAATGATTGTTTTCAGTGTATTCTGCTGTGCGCTTGTGGCGGGCGTGATGCTTGTGATCGGTAGATTTTTCCCACAGATTTATAATACTTCTGAACAGATTAAAGAGCTTGCAACCAGTTTTATTGCAGTTTCGGCAATTATTATGCCATTTTGCTCTTTCAGTCATGCTTCTTATTTCACATTGCGCTCCGGAGGAAAAACGCTGGTCACTTTTTTATTTGATTCGGTTTTTACCTGGGTGGTTGTAGTTCCGACAGCATTTGTGCTTGCACATTACACAGGACTTGGAATTGTGAGCGTTTATTTCTTCGTGCAGGCGACAGAACTTATAAAAGTAGCAATTGGTTATTTTATGGTACGAAGCAATGTGTGGCTCGTACAGATGGTATAGTGAGGTAGAAAAATGTATTTAATTTCAGAAACAACAAAAGAAGAGAGAGAGGCGATTGTCAAGGAATCTCTTGGAAATATTGAAGCAAGCTGTGATGGCTGTATGTCCGGGCTGGCAGAAATGTATCAGGACTATATTGACGGGAAAAGAGAACTGCGTGAAATCAATATGGAATTTAATGCGCGTTACGTCAAAGGGGAAGATATGCCGGGCAGAGAACGCTGTGTGTACGGAAAATAATATGATGTTCAAATGAGGTACAAGTGTGCAGTAACGATAACATTTTATGATAAATCAGAAGAAGAGGAATGAATCATGTATTTTGCAAAAAAGAGTGAGTATAACGATATTCGGGAAAAATCATTTCTTCAGTGGCTGGATGAGATGGAAAAGCATGATGATGTTGCAGTGCGCTGTGGTGTGAAGCTTGCGCGGGAATATATGCAGTATCTCAAGGACGAAAACGAAAAGCTGCGGGAAGAAAATGAGCTGAAAAATAGTTATCTTAAGAAAATGAAGATGAGAGAGTAAGAAGTTTAGCAGGTGACAATATGTTTTTTATGATGGGAATTACAGATGGGAGAAAAGACTTTGACTTTCATCAGCAGGGATATGGATATACGATGAGGCATTGCAGAAATTGTGGATTTTCCACAACGGAAGATTTTGAATATTGCCCGAAATGCGGTACAAGATTAAGTGAATAATAATTAAACACAGAAAAATATTTGGCAGTTCAAATAATTAGAAAGCAGAAGATATGTTAGGAAATAAAAAAGGAAAGATGATATGCGGATATGTACCGGATTATGTACTCTTTGATTTGGAGACGACCGGAACATCTTGTATTTATGATGAAGTCATTGAAATATCAGCGGTAAAAGTACGGAGTGGAAAAGTTGTTGAAGAGTTTAGCCAGCTTGTGAATCCGAAAAGACCGATTCCGTATGCCGCGAGTATGGTTAATCATATTTCGGATGAGATGGTGGCAAATGAGCCGGATTTTGGGCAGGTGCTGCCTGAGTTTTTAACATTTGCCGGAGATGATATTCTGGTAGGTCATAATATCCAGACATTTGATATGAAATTTTTATATCGGGATTGTGAGCGGCTTTTCCAGCAGAAATTAACGAATGATTATGTTGATACGCTGCGGGTTGCAAAGCTCTGTTTCCCAGAGTGGCGGCATAGGAGACTCAGCGATCTTGCAGAGCATTATGGAATTTCAACGAGAGGTGCACACAGGGCGCTGACAGACTGTAAGATGAATCAGCAGGTATTTGAGTATCTGGCAAAAGAATTGGAGAAAATGCCGGCAGCAAAAAAGCAGTCGAAAGAAAAAATCTGCCCGGAATGTGGGCTTCCGATGAAAAAAAAAATGGACGTTTCGGGGAATTCTGGGGCTGCATAGGGTACCCGGATTGCAGGCATACTGAAAATACATAGTATATAAAAACAGCCGATGCTTACGCATCGGCTTCATTATTTTTATCAGGATGAATACTTGCCTTGATCCGGCGTTTTAAAACAGAGACTTCCAATGGTGAAAAAAGAAGATCGTCAATGATTTCCGAGGAAACTGCTGTCTGTATCTGGTCTAAAGAGCCCTCCCTACAGATTGCAATGACCGGGCATACGTGATTCGGGTTTGCATCTTTTACCGTATCCCATATAAATTTGCCGGAATCTGTTGTATCAGATACATCTGCAAAAATTGATATCTTTAAATGCATCCATCGTCTGTCTGCGTCGCAGAACTTCGAATCCGTCAATCCCCGGCATTACCAGATCAAGTAAAACGAGGTCGATCAGATGGCTGCTTTTCTCAAGGATCATTAAACATTCTTCGCCTGAAGTGGCTTCTTCGAGATGAAAATGTTCTCCGAGCATCTCTTTTATAATTGCACGTTGAAATTTTGAGTCATCAACAATTAAAATAGTTTCTTTCTTTTGTAAGTACATACTAATCCCCCATAAGGAATGGACTCTAATACAAATAAGTCTATCAGCAATACTATAGCACATTTGGATTTGGATATTCAATAAAGAATTCGCACTGCAAGACTTTTTGACAAACATTTTTGACCGTGGTATAATTCCTCCCCGATTAAGGAAAATATAAGAGAAAAGAGCAAAAAGTCAAGGTTTCAGGACTTAAAATAAATATAAGATCAGGAGGAAAGCAGGGATTCGTAAGGAATCGTTGCGAGAAAATTATGTGTACAGCAGCAACTTATAAAACAAAAGATTTTTATTTTGGAAGAACGTTAGATTATGAATTTTCATATGGAGAGCAGATTGCAGTGACACCACGCAATTATCCGTTTCATTTCCGGCATATGGGGGATGTTGCAAACCATTATGCGATCATAGGAATGGCGCATGTTGCAGCAGATTATCCGCTGTATTATGATGCGGTCAACGAAAAAGGTGTTGGGATGGCAGGACTTAATTTTGTCGGAAATGCTTATTTCCCGGAAGTGACAGAAGGAAAAGAAAATGTTGCCTCCTTTGAATTTATTCCTTGGGTGTTAGGACAGTGTGCCAACATGAAGGAAGTACGTGAATTGCTGGCTAAGATCAATATTACAGGAACACCTTTTGCGGAGAATATGCCGGCGGCTTCCCTGCACTGGATGATTGCGGACGCTGATGAGGCTGTCACAGTGGAATCCATGAAGGATGGACTGAAAATTTATGACAACCCGGCGGGCGTTATGACAAATAACCCACCATTTGACCAGCAGATGTTTCTGTTGAACAATTACAGAGGACTTTCGCCAAGACAGCCGGAAAACCATTTTTCTGAGAAACTTCCGTTGGAATGCTATAGCCGTGGCATGGGAGCATTGGGTCTGCCTGGAGACCTTTCCAGTGCATCCCGTTTTGCCCGGGTGGCTTTTACGAAAATGAACTCTGTTTCCGGTGATTCGGAGGAGGAGAGCGTTGGTCAGTTTTTCCATATTTTAGGATCCGTGGAGCAGCAGAGAGGATGCTGTGAAGTGGCAGAAGGAAAATATGAGATCACGATTTATACTTCCTGTTGTAACGCCACAAAAGGTATTTATTATTACACAACTTATACGAACCGCCAGATCACAGCGGTGGATATGCACAGGGAAGATCTGGATGGAAGTGGACTGATCCATTATCCGATGCTGGAAAAAGAGCAGATCCTGCGGCAGAATTAATAAAAAAAAAGTTAAGATTTGGAAAAATTTTATAACGAAATTGACAGGACAGGCATTCTTATATTAAACTAAGAAATATAAGAGGGAGTAGTTAGCATCTTCGGATGGAATAGTAGTCGTCATCACGCTGAAAGGCCGGTTATTATTGTAAGTAACGAGACTTTTATCACTCAAAAATTTTTTTGATGCGATAAAGGTCTCTTTTCATAATCAATCCTTTATCGCAGGAAAGGAAGGCGTTATGGAATATTTACTGTTACTCGTTGGTTTTGTACTTTTAGTAAAAGGTGCAGATTTTTTCGTGGAGGGAAGTTCTTCTCTCGCAAAAATCATGAAAGTACCGAGCGTCATCATTGGTCTTACCATTGTTGCGATGGGAACCAGTGCCCCGGAGGCATCTGTCAGCATTAATGCGGCGCTCACAGGCAATAATGACATTGCGATCAGCAATGTTGTCGGTTCGAATATTTTTAACGGTCTTGTGGTGGTCGGTATCTGTGCGTTCTTAGCAAGTTTTAAGACAAATCTCGATATTTTAAAAAGAGATATGCCTCTCAACATTGTGATCACAATGATTCTCTGTTTCATGTTTATGGATGGAAAACTGAGCCGTATCGAAGGTCTGATTCTATTGGCAGGAATGGCAGCATATATTGTAAGTATGATTTATTCTGCTTTGAAAAATCGTGAAACTGGTGAGGATTGTAAGGTACTGTCGCTGCCAAAAAGTATTGTGTTTATGGCAGGCGGTCTTGTGGCAGTTATTTTTGGTGGGGATCTTGTGGTGGATAATGCCTGTGTGATCGCAGCGAATTTTGGTGTCAGCCAGAATTTTATCGGACTTACGATCATAGCGATCGGAACATCACTTCCGGAGCTTGTGACGTCCATCGTTGCAACCAGAAAGGGAGACAGCGGTCTTGCACTGGGCAATGCGATCGGATCAAATATTTTCAATATTCTTTTTATCCTTGGTATGTCAGCAGCAATTTCACCACTCAATGTGTTAGGAGAATCCCTGACGGACTGTATCATTCTATTGATCAGCACAGTTATTTTGTTTGTGTTGGCAAAGACAAAAAAGACAATGTCAAGATGGGAGGGCGCGGTCTGTGTACTGCTGTATATTGTATACACAGCATATCTGCTGATCAGGTAAAAATAGCACAGATCTGGGAGAGGTGATTTCCTGCGGACAAAAGTAGCAAAAGAAACCATGCATTTAAAAAGGAGGTCACTTTATGACAACATATCTTCTTATTACAGCGGTAGTTATTTTTGCCTGTGTATTCCTGAGCAAGGTGTCAAGCAGACTTGGAATTCCAATGCTGCTTGCGTTCATTTTGCTTGGAATGCTGTTTGGTTCGGATGGGATTTTAAAGATTCCGTTTGATAATTATGCGTTTGCAGAGCAGATATGTACGGTCGCATTGATCTTCATTATGTTTTATGGTGGTTTTGGAACGAACTGGCAGCAGGCGAAGTCCGTTGCGGTAAAGGCAGGGCTGTTATCGACGGCCGGAGTTGTGATAACAGCTGCACTTACCGGAGTTTTCTGTCATTACGCCTTACATATCGCATGGGTGGAAAGTATGCTGATCGGTGCACTGATCGGTTCCACAGATGCGGCGTCCGTATTCTCAGTGCTGCGATCAAAACGGCTGAGTCTGCGTTATAATACGGCTTCCCTTCTGGAAGTGGAAAGCGGTAGTAATGATCCGTGCGCATATATGCTCACGGTGACATTTATTGCGATCGCACAGGGCAGCGCCAGTGGTGGACAGATTGGACTTCTCATTGTAAAACAGATGCTTTTTGGTATTCTTTTTGGTGGGTTGATCGCAGCAGCTGCAGTGCTGCTGTTGAAAAAAATTAAGTTTTCGACCGCAGGATTTGACATGGTTTTTGTGGTCGGAATTGCAGTGATCGGGTACGCACTTCCGGCAGTTTTTGGTGGAAATGGATTTTTAAGTGTCTATATTGTGGGAATTGTGCTCGGAAATACCGAGATCCGCAACAAGCGGAATCTGGTAAACTTTTTTGACGGACTGACTGGATTGATGCAGATGCTCATTTTCTTTCTGCTTGGACTTCTGGCATTTCCATCGAGACTGCCGCAGGTGGTGCTTCCGGCACTTTTGATCGCAGTATTTCTGACATTTGTGGCAAGACCGGTGGCAGTTGCACTTGTACTCACACCGTTTAAAGGAAAAATTTCACAACAGCTTCTGGTGTCGTGGGCAGGTTTGAGGGGTGCAGCGTCTATCGTGTTTGCAATTATGGCAGAGATGGTAGTGGAAACAGAAAATGATGTGTTCCATATTGTTTTTATGATCGTGCTGTTTTCTATCCTGCTTCAGGGCTCGTTGCTGCCGCTTGTGGCAAAGAAGCTGGATATGATCGATGAAAAAGGCGATGTCATGAAAACGTTTAATGATTATTCCGATGAAGTTCCGGTGCAGTTTATCCAGCTCAGTATTCCAAAGAGCCATCACTGGTGTGGAAAAACATTAAAAGAGCTGACACTTCCGCCGGAGACACTGGTCGTATTATTAAAAAGAAATGGAGAGAATATTATCCCAAATGGGGATACCAGGCTTCTCGAAAACGATGTTCTGGTCTTAAGCGCAACTTCGCCGGATCATGTCGAGGGTGTATCACTTGTTGAGATTTATGTGGATGAAAACAGTAAGTATAACGGAAAATTGTTATCAGAGATTCCAAAGAAAGAGAATACGTTAGTGATCATGATCCAGAGAGGAGAGCAGGTCATTATCCCGCACGGAAATATCCGGCTGGAAAGTGGAGATATGCTGGTTGTGAGCAAAACGGAAATCTGATTTACAGACGGAGATCCGACAGAATGTAATAATTACTGATTTTACTCTAAGGAAAATCAAAAAATGTCCGATAAATAACGTGAAAGCGAATTTCAAGGAAGAAAGGAGATGCCTCATATGCGTATAGATGCTTATAATCAGATCGCGCAGGTATACAAGACGACAAGCGCAGCAAAGTTACAGAAGACAGAGAATGCAAGGCATGGACGTGATGAAGTACAGATCTCGTCTTTTGGCAGAGATTATCAGATCGCAAAACAGGCAGTCACTGAAGCAGCAGATATCAGGGAAGATAAAGTCGCAGAACTAAAAGCAAAGGTTAACTCTGGTAATTATTCCGTGGATACTGCAGATTTTGCGGAAAAATTATTGGAAAAGTACAACACATCATTAATGTAAAAGTGAGGATGAATTTTGGCTAGTTTAATGGAAGACCTGATCGACGTTCTGAATAAGGAAGAAGAACAGTATCAGGGATTGATCGAACTCGGAAAGAAAAAGAGGGAAGTGGTGATCCGGGCGGATATTAAGACGCTGGATGAGATTACCGCGACGGAGCAGGAGGTTGCCAGCAATCTGCAGAATCTGGCGAAGAAGAGAACCAGAGTACTGAACGACATGGCAACGGTTCTTGGCAGGAATCCGGGGGAGGTTACGATCACAAAGATGATTTCTTATCTGGAGGAACAGCCGGTCGAGCAGAAACAGCTCATGGAAGTAAAGGAGCGGTTGTTACAGACAGGAAAAGAGATGGCAGCCATTAATGAACAGAATGAGATCCTTTTAAATCAGGCATTAGAGATGGTGGAGTTTGACCTTACATTGCTTAAGAGTATGCGACAGGCACCTGAGACCGCCAACTATAATAAGAACGCCTGCAATATAGGTGATCTGCTTGGCAGCAGTGGCTTTGACGCAAAACAGTAATATGTAAGGAGGGAGCACCATGGCTAACGGCTTTGGAAGCTTATATATCGGAGCATCGGGATTACAGAATTCCCAGAATGCTTTAAATACAACATCAAACAACCTTGCGAACGTAAATACCAAGGGTTATGTACGTCAGCAGGTTTTACAGGTAGACAGAAACTACACAACCTTCAATACAACTGCATCGATCAGTCAGCAGCAGTCTGGTCTTGGCATGAAGATCGGTGATGTAGTGCATGCGAGGGATATTTTTCTGGATAAATCATATCGAAACGCATCAGGACGTCAGGCATTTTATGCAGCCACGTATGAGGCAGTGGATGAAGTTTACACTTTTTATCAGGAGTTACAGGGACAGGCTTTCCAGACAACTCTGGAAGATTTCTGGAAAGCTTTTCAGGAATGGGCAAAAGCTCCGGATGACAGTGTACAGCAGAATCTGGTCATTCAGAAGGCCAATCTGTTTGTCAGCAGATCCAATGCAGTCTATACGGGACTTTCCGACTACCAGAGCACGATCAATACACAGATTTCAGATGATATTGATCGAATCAATGAGCTGGGAAATACCATTTTTAAATTGAATCTGGAAATCCAGAAAGTAGAATCGGGTAATGTTGAGACTGCAATGACATTGCGTGATGAGAGAGATAATGCGCTGGACGAACTTGCTTCTTATGTAGATATCAGTTACAAAGAGAATTCTGATGGGATTGTAAAGGTAAGTGTCGAAGGTGTTGAATTTGTAGACGAGGCAAGATGTTACGAGATGGGGAAGAACCGTGATGAGATCACGGGATTTGTCACACCTTACTGGACACATCTTTCCGATATCGAGAACGGCGATTACGACAATGTATTCAGCTTTACAACACCGATCTCCTCGGATCTTAATAATGATCTTGGAGAATTAAAAGCACTGATCCTGGCACGGGGAGACAGAAAAGCGACTTATAAAGATATTGTAGGGCTGACATCGGATGAATATAACAGATCAACGGCAGATTCCATCGCAACAGGAATGTCTGTCATGTTACAGGCACAGGCACAGTTAGATCAGTTAGTACACGGAATGATCACAGCAATTAATGATACACTTTGCCCGAATACAACACTTGGAGAACTTACCGGAAATACAGCATCCCTTACCGGAACAGATGAGAATGGTAATACCGTTACGATCACATCCGGAATGAAAGTGCTGGATACGAAAAACTGCTCTACCGGAAGTGACAAACAGATTCCGCCACAGGAGCTGTTCACAAGACTTGGTACAGAGCGTTATACCAAAGTTTCTGTGCAGGAGACAGATGCCAATGGCAATACCGTTACCAACGATTATTATGTATACAATGAAGAGAGTGAGACAGATACTTCCAAACAGTATACATTAGCGAGTGTCAGTGTAAATGATAAGCTGGTAGAACAGGAGTCGCTGCTTCCACATCTTTCACAAAATGGGAAAGTGAATTATGATCTCGCCCAGAAAGTAGCAGCTCTCTGGAAGGGTGAGTATCTTACCCTGGATCCGGATGACACGAATAAAGTTACATTTATTGATTACTATAATAATATGGTGGGAGCATTTGGAACGATCGGTTCCGTTTATGAATCCACAGCGAAAAGTCTTTCCGGAACAGTGACAGCTGTAGATAATCAGAGATCACAGGTTATGGGAGTTTCTTCTGATGAAGAATTGACTAAGATGATCAAGTTCCAGAATGCATATAATGCATCCAGCCGGTTTATCAATGTGGTGAATGAAATGATCGAATCCATGATCACACAGCTTGGCTCATAAAGACCGGATTTTTTAGTGGAACAAAAACAGTTACTTTCACAGATTACATAGCAGAAAGAGAGAGGTGAGAGGATGCCTTCACAATTTTTTGGATTAACAATTGCATCGTCAGGCTTAAGTGCGTATCAGGCAGCACTTAATACCACCGCCAATAATATATCAAACGAACAGACAAAGGGATACAGCAGACAGGCAGCAAATCTTTCCGCATCGGATGCACTTCGTGTCAATGCAAAATACGGAAGTATGGGTTCCGGCGTTACGGTTAACTCCATTAAACAGATCCGAAGTGAGTACTATGATACAAAATACTGGCAGAATCAGGCAAGCCTTGGTCTGTATGAGACGAAATTAAGTTATCTGGAGCAGATTGAGAACTATTTTATTGATGACGATACAGAAAAAGGTTTTTCAACCATTTTAAATAAGATGTTCAACTCATTGGACACATTAAAAAATAATGCCGGTGATGTGAATGTCAGACAGCAGTTTATCTCAGATGCACAGAGTTTTGCCACTTACTTTAACAGCGTGGCAACCGGTCTTGGCGAGATTCAGGACAGTGTGAACGAGGAGATTAAATCTACCGTTGAAAATATCAATGCGATCGGCAAAAAGATCAGTCTTTTGAATAAACAGATCAACGTTATTGAAGTACAGGGCGGTTATGCAAATGAACTCCGTGATCAGCGGGCACTTCTGATCGATGAGTTATCCTCTATTGTTCCAACAGAGGTTTCAGAAGTTCCGGTAACGAATTCCAAACATCCGGACATGCAGACAGGTGCAAATTATTATACGGTAAAAATCAATGGACAGAAGTTTGTTGATACTTACGAGTATAGTGAACTTACCTGTGTGGCAAGAAAAAACACGATCAATCAGTCTGACCGGGAAGGAATGTATGAGATTGTCTGGGCGGATACCGGAAACAGTTTTAAAGCAGGTTCCGACTCCAGCTCCGGTTCGTTGAAAGCGTTGTTCGATATCCGGGATGGTAACAACAGTGAGAACTTCCGAGGCTCCATCAAAGGGGTTACAGCAGGCACAATTACAATCAGCAATCCATCCATTACAAACGTCAATGCCATGACTATGCCGGCAGAGGGTGTTCTCACGATTGATGGAAAGAACTATAACTATACAGACTTTACTTTTACGACGGATGCAGATGGAAATGTCAAGGAATATACATTTACATTGGAGAATCAGTTGAGTTCCGATCAGCAGGCAAAGATAGATGGAAAACAGGCATCTATCGGCGAATCCATCGATGCGATGGGTATTCCTTATTATCTTGCACAGATGAATGAGTTCCTTCGTAATTTTGCGATTTCATTTAATGAGATCATGAATGGCGATAATGCGCAGGATCTGAATGGTAAGCAGACAAATTATTTTTCTTTCTTTACAGGTACACATACCAAGACAGGAGAAGAGTATCATTTCAGCAAAGCGGCTGGTGATTATAATGCGAAAGCAAGTAACAGTTACTATCAGCTTACCTGTGGAAATGTATGTGTTTCCAATATTGCGGTCAAAGATCCGACAACCATTGCAACAACCGAGAAGATTACCAATGGTGCAGACGCATATGATCTGGTAGAGAAAATGTTATTGTTAAAGAGTGATACAGAGATGTATCGTGGTGGTGGTGCAGATGATTTCTTACAGTGTATGATCTCAGATATTTCTGTGGATACACAGAAGGCGACCATTTTCCAGAAAAATTACAGTAATATTTCAAATGCGATCGACAAGCAGAGAATGTCCGTTTCCGGTGTCGACAAGGATGAAGAAGCAATTGATCTTGTAAAATTCCAGAACGCGTATAACCTTTCCTCAAAAATGGTATCTGTTCTGGCAGAGATTTATGATAAGCTGATCAATGAGACAGGTGTATAAAAATTTCGTGATAAGAAGAGAGGAGTCATCCTATGAGAGTAACGAATAACATGATGCTTCGTAATACAACTTCGAACATCAATAACAATAAATACAGTGTGAACAGTCTGAACAATCAGATGTCTTCACAGAAAAAAATCTCAAGACCTTCCGAGGATCCGGTTGTTGCCATCCGCGCACTTCGTCTGAGAAGCAATTTAAGTGAGATCAATCAGTATTATGAGAAGAATATCCCGGATGCAGATGCGTGGCTTAATGTGACAGAAACTGCGTTGGAGAATATGAAAACCATTTTGTCAGATATCCGTACCCAGTGTACGTATGGAGCCAGTGACCAGTTGAAAGCAGAGGATAGAAAAACGATCCTGACACAGTTAGAGTCATTGCGTAAGCAGATTTATTCAGAAGGTAATTCTGATCATGCAGGAAGAACCGTTTTTACCGGGTATCGCACGAACTGTAAATTGACATTTATGGAAGACGAGAGTAATACGGAGTATAATATCCAGCAGAAGTTCAGCTATGAAGATATCGGGGAACATCGTTATTATGATGGACAGGTAGAGCTTAAGACAGCAGAAGAAATGAGTCAGAAGGTCACCACCTCTGATACGAAGCAGTATACTTATGACAGGATCCGGCTGGCGTATGGAGACATCGGATCTCTCAAAGATAAAGACGGTAATGAAATAGCTGCAGGCGCCGCAGGAACCCTCTCTTATCATTACACAGATAACGCAGGCACAGCAAAGACCGGTGATTTAAATGTAACGGTCTATGAGACAGAAGATGACTGGAAGAAAGCAGTGAAAGCCGGAAATATGCCGGAAGATGGAGCAGCTTTCATTAAGTCAACAGGAGAGCTTGTTTTAGGTAATAAGGCAAGCGAGACTTTGAAACAGAATAAGGCATCCATCGAGTTAAATTATGATAAAAAAGGCTTTAATTCTGGTGAAGTAAGACCTGAGTATTATTTTAACTGCACAGATATTACAGATGCTCAAAATAAAATTACATATGAAAAATATGATGCTAAAGGTAATGAGATTTATCAGGATATCGACTATATCATCGCTGTAAACCAGACATTGACAGTCAACACAAACGCATCTGACGTATTCAATGCAGATATCGGACGTGATGTGGACGAGATGATCAATGCGGTAAAAGCTGCCATTGATGCCAATGACAAAGTGGATAAGATTAAAGATATGATGAATCAGGCAGCGTATTCGGGTGTTTCGGCACAGGAGAATCTGCAGACATGGTTAGAGGCAGCACAGAAGGAAGCAGATTATGCAAATGACAATCTGCAGAAATTGTATGACAGCTATATCGGTAATTTTGATGAATATCTTTCGGATGTAAACCTTGCTATTACAACTGTAGGAAGCAAGGGCGATCGCCTGGAACTGACAGAGACACGTATGTCAAACCAGCAGCTGACCGTAAAAACATTAAAATCAAATAATGAGGATCGTGAACTTTCCGATATCATCATTGATTATACAGCAGCTTACACTGCTTATCAGGCATCTTTACAGGCGGCAGGAATGCTGAATCAGACAACATTGTTAAATTACATTTAAGGCATGCTGTGGAAAGTGTGTGATAAGATGGTCGGAGACCAGACGTTAGGAAAACGTTATAAAACCAGGAGGTCAGAAAGATGAAAGCAAAAACAAGAATGTTTGGCGAAATTGATATTCAGGAGGATAAGATCATCACTTTGGAGAGTGGAATGATCGGCTTTCCGGATATGCAGAAGTTTACCTTGATTTTTGATGAAGAGAAAGGCAGTAAATCACATATTATGTGGCTTCAGTCTATGGATGATCCACAGACTGCGTTTCCGGTCATCAATCCGGTGACGATCAAGGAGGACTATAATCCATCTGTCAGCGAGGAATTGTTGAAGCCGTTGGGAGATATGAAACAGGAAGACACCTTTGTACTTACAACTGTCAGAGTCCCAAAGGATATTCAGGATATGTCGATCAACCTGAAAGCTCCCATTATTATCAATATGTCCAACAATAGAGGGGCGCAGATTATCGTGGAAGATGATCTTCCGGTACGTTATAAAATTTATGACCTGCTGAAAAGTAGAAAAGAAAAGGCAGGTGAATAGAAATGCTGGCATTGACAAGAAAAAAAGGCGAAGCCTTAGTGATCAATAATAATATTGAGATCACAGTATTAGAGATCCGCGGGGATCAGATCAAAATCGGTATTTCTGCTCCAAAGGATGTACCAATTTACCGAAAAGAAGTATATTTACAGATCCAGCAGGAAAATGAGGCTGCTATCAGTGCAGATGGTCTGGATGCGTTAAATAATTTGTTGGATTAGAAAAAAGAATGATACCCGAACGGGTGTACAATTTATTGAAAAATATTAAATTGTACCCGTTCGGGATTTTTTTGCCTGAAAACGTTGAAATTATACCCGAACGGGAGTATTATGATTGATATGAATAAAATTGGAAATTATATAAAAGAAGAAAGAAAAAAAGCTGGATTAACACAGGAAGAATTTGCCATGAGATCAGGATTAGGCTTACGTTTTGTAAGAGAATTAGAACAGGGAAAGGAAACTGTGCGTATGGACAAAGTAAATCAGGCATTGGCAATGTTCGGGAAAGAAGCTGTACCGGGAGAAAAGGAGGAATAACAAGTGGAGTCAGAATATAGAAAAGGATATGTTTATATTCAAAAAATTTTTGCCGGAACAATAGCTGAAACAGAAGAAGGGTATGAGTTTTCTTATAATGAGGATTATTTGAAAAGAGAAGATGCAGTATCTGTAAGTTTGACGCTGCCATTACAAAAAGAGGCTTATAAAGCGACAGTTTTATTTCCTTTTTTTGATGGGTTAATTCCAGAAGGATGGCTCCTTGGTGTTGTAAGCCGTAACTGGAAAATCAATCAGAATGACAGATTTGGATTGCTGTTGTCGGTATGCAGGGATTGTATTGGAGATGTCAATATAAGAAATGGGGAAGAGAAATGAAATGTCTATGTTGTGGAAAAACAATAAGGGAGAATGCTTCTAATGCGGAAAAGGAGTGGAGCTGGCATAAAAAATGTGTGAAATCGTTTTTTATGACAGAAGAAATGCCCTTTTTAGATATTACGAAGGAACAATTGGAAAGGCTCGCAAATGAGACTGTCAATGAGGGACTTACAGTACCAGGAGTTCAAAAAAAACTATCCTTGCATTTGTCCAGTGACACGAATGCAAGACTTACAATTGTAGATTATCCAACAGGGTATATTTTAAAGCCACAGACAGAAGAATTTGATTATATGCCTGAATTTGAAGACCTGGCAATGCGTCTGGCAGAGTTGATGGGAATCCAGACAGTGCCGCATGCACTGATAAAAATAAATGATGAGTACGCTTATATTACAAAGAGAGTAGATCGCGATATTGAAAAAAATGAGATAAAATTATATGCAATGGAAGATTTTTGCCAGCTATCGAATCGCTTAACGCAGGATAAATACAAAGGGTCTTATGAAAACTGCGGAAGAATCATAAAGAAGTATTCTATTACACCAGGGTTAGATTTATCAGAATTATACTTACGGGTTGTGGGATCTTTTATCATTGGAAATTCGGATATGCATTTGAAAAATTTTTCGTTAAGAGAAACTGAACCGGGAAACAGAAGGTTTCAATTATCAAACGCATATGATATGCTTCCTGTAAATGTAATTATGCCGGAAGATAAAGAACAGATGGCACTTACTATTAATGGAAAGAAGAGAAATATTCATAAAAAAGAATTTAAAATATTAGCAGAAGTATGTGATATTCCTGCAAACGCAGCAGAAAAAATGATAGAAAAATTATGTGTATTAGAAAATAAAATGTTGTCACTTGTGGATGAATCCTATTTGCCTCAAGCGCAAAGGGATGAACTGAAAACATTGATCAGAGATCGTGTAGCGATTTTATTGTGAGAAAAGAAGAAAGCGGACATTTGAGCGGTATGAACTATTCCAACAATGAAATGATAAAATGATTCCCTATAAGGTCAATATTAAGATACCTTAGAATTAATTAAGAACAAAGCAGAAAAAATATTGTAAATAATCAGGTTATCGGAAAACGATAGAAAAAGGGACGGAATTATGAAAAAGAAATTTATAATACTTACAATAACAGGACTGTTGCTTGCATCATTAGCTGCGTGTGGAGGTTCCAAGACACCGGATGCGTCAAAAAATACGGCAGATCAGGAAGCGCAGAATCAGAATCAGGACAGTCAGGGAACATCTGACACTATTCAGGGTGACATAGAGGAAAATCACGGAAGCGATGATACGGAAGGCAGCAGCGACAGTGCAGAAAATGCAAGCGAAAACCAAAGTGGTGATCTGACATTCGCGGATCTTGCAAAATATTCATTCGAATTTTGCAGTGGTGCAGGTGGATGGTCTACCGATTTTGAAATTGAAAAAGATGGCTCTTTCAAGGGATCTTACCATGATTCTGATATGGGAGACACCGGGGATGACTATGAGAATGGAACGATGTATCTCTGCAGCTTTTCAGGAAAATTTACTGACCTGACCAAAATCAATGATTATACTTACCAGATGAAAATGGAGAATCTTACCTATGATGAGACTCCGGGAAAAGAAGAAATTGCAGATGGAGTGAAGTATATTTATACAGATGTTTATGGTCTGGAAGGAACGGACACCTTTAAAGTGTATCTTCCGGGGGCACCGGTGAGAGATCTGTCAGAAGATGTATATTTCTGGGTACGGTGGGCAAATGACGATAGCGAGGAAGGAACGCAGGATACGTTGACGATTCCAATTATTGTAAATGAAGAAATGGGGTATGGAATTTATTCCTACGAAAGACAGACACCATATGAGGAAGCGCAGAGTACATTAAATACTTATCAAGCATCCTATGATGCAGCGGAGGAGGAGCTTAAAAAAGCAACTCTACAGTCCCGAATGGACGACTACGCTATGCAGATGTATGATATCAGCGATTCCTGCTTAAATGAAATCTGGAATCTTGTAAAATACAATACAAGTGAGGAAAAGTTCAATGAGATTCTCACTGAGCAGAGAAAATGGATTGCAGACAAAGAAGCAGCAGGCAACGAAATCCTGGATCAAAACGATGGATCTTCGGCACAGATGGACAGCAGTCTTAAGATGGCAGAGCTTACCATGGAGCGTTGTGAAGAACTGGCAGATTATTTGAAGTAAGATGGAAAAAGAGGACAATTTATGCAGATTTCAAGTAGATTTACTCTGGCGGTACACCTTTTTATGTGTTCAAGGATTTGGATCGCGAAATTTATACGTCTCTGCTTGGATAAAAGAGATTATCACAATATTGTAATTCCCTACTCCCTATGATATTCTGAGTATGTTTCAAAATAGAAATCAGGGGAGAAAATTATGAAAAATCAAACGACAAAAAGAAGTTCTTTTTCAGGAAAAATCGGTTTTGTACTGTCAGCAGCCGGAGCGTCTGTGGGATTGGGGAATATCTGGCGGTTTCCATATCTGGCAGCCAAATACGGCGGAGGTATTTTCCTGCTTATCTATATCATTCTGGCATTGACCTTTGGCTATACGATGATCATGGCGGAGACATCGTTGGGACGTATGACGAAAAAAAGTCCGGTAGGAGCATTTGCGTCCTTTGGAAATTCACGCTGGTCTTCGCTGGGAGGCTGGATCAATGCAATCATTCCGGTTTTGATCGTGCCATATTATTCGGTGATCGGTGGATGGGTTTTAAAATATCTTGTTGAGTATGTCAGAGGACATGCGCAGCCAGTTGCAGAAGATGGTTATTTTTCTGCATTTATCTCAGATGGATTTTCCACGGAAATATGCTTTGTGATCTTTTCTGTGATCACATTGGCGATTATTTATGCGGGTGTGCGCAATGGAATCGAGCGTGTCTCCAAATTCATGATGCCGATACTTGTTGTGTTGTCTGTCATCATTGCAATTTATTCTGTGACAAGACCAGGGGCTTTGGCTGGTGTGAAATATTTCCTTGTGCCAAATATCAGCAACTTTTCATGGATGACCGTTGTGGCAGCCATGGGGCAGATGTTTTATTCGCTGTCGATTGCGATGGGTATTCTCATTACATTTGGTTCTTATATGAAAAAAGAAACTTCCATTGAAGAGTCTACAAAGAATGTTGAAATTTTTGATACAGCAATTGCAATTATGGCTGGACTAATGATTATTCCGGCGGTGTTTGCTTTCTCTGGCGGAGATCCGGACACCTTACAGGCTGGACCGGCATTGATGTTTATTACAATCCCAAAAGTTTTTGCAAGTATGGGATTTGGAACTTTTGCGGGAGTAATGTTCTTCTTGCTTGTACTTTTTGCAGCACTTACGAGTTCAATCGCACTGACGGAAAGTGCGGTATCCACGTTTGAAGATGAACTTGGGTGGAGCCGGAAAAAATCTACGGTGCTCTGTGGCGTGATCATGATCGCACTGGGAAGTCTGTCTTCGCTCGGATACGGACCTCTGGCAAATGTGAAGATCATTGGCATGCAGTTTTTGGATTTTTTTGATTTCCTGACGAACTCTGTCATGATGCCGATTGCGGCAATTGCTACCTGTCTTTTTGTTTCAAGGGTTGTCGGGGTAAAGAGAATCGAAGAAGAAGTGACATACGGTGGCGGCACATTCAAAAGAAGAAAAGTCTTTCTGTTTATGATACAGTATCTGTGTCCGATTTTTGCTGGAATCATTTTATTAAGCTCTGTCGCAAATGCATTTGGATGGATTTCCATGTAAATGCATTTGCGATAGGAAGGAACTTATTTTTTCAACATTCCATAATGCTCTTCCATGTTTCCCCCGAAGATGGCATTTTTATAGCCCAGTTTCTTAAAGGCTTTGACCGCTTTTTCCGGTCTGAAATTATAACTGCCGATGATATAGAGAGAAGTTTCCTTATCCGGGAATCTTCTTAAGATTCGGTCTTCCGTGATTTTATTCAATGGGATATTGACCGCACCGGCAACATGTCCGTGGTTAAATTCATCTTTGGTACGACAGTCGATCAACATGGCGTTCTCAGAAGTGTGAGCCTTGTTGATCGCTTCGTTCACTGTCAGTTTTTTCTTGAAAATACTCATTTTATCTCTCTCTTTCCAAAAAAGTATAATGATACAATTTTACTACTAAAAATATTTTGCGTCAACGAAAAAGCAGATGTATTTTCTTTTTTTGTGTGATAAAATTATTGCATGTATGAGTGGGCATGAAATGTGTTTGATATAGAAGGGATAGCACAGATGATCAATATTGCAATCGTTGAAGATGAAGCTATGTACGCAAAGCAGTTGCAGGAGTTTTTGCAGCAGTATCAGAAAGAGAATGGAGAAGTATTCAATATTACCGTTTATTCAGATGGTGACCAGATCGTACATAAGTACAAGTCACAATTTGATATTATTCTGATGGATGTGGAAATGAAGTTCATGGATGGTATGTCTGCCGCAGAGGAAATCCGGAAAGCAGACACGGAAGTTGTCATCATTTTCATTACCAACATGGCGCAGTATGCGATCCGCGGCTATGCAGTGGATGCGCTTGACTATGTGCTGAAACCGGTGTCATACTTTGCATTTTCGCAGAGATTAAACCGTGCGATCAGCCGAATGAAGAAACGTGAGCAGAAAGTCATCACGGTGAACATCAAGGGCGGCGCTGTTCGGATTAATATTGCTAATATTTATTATATTGAAAGTCAGGGGCATAATCTCGTTTTACACACGATCCTGGGCGATTATGAATCGGCTGGAACGATGAAAGAGGTCGAGGAAAAGCTGCAGGGACTGAATTTCTGCCGTGGAAATAAAGGCTATCTCATTAATTTACAGCATGTCGAGGGACTTCAGGATGGGTGTGCGGTTGTCAAGGGTGAACCGTTGCTTTTAAGCCGCTCCCGCAAGAAAGAATTTATGGAAGCACTGACGAATTACTGGGGAGAGGTTGTGAAATGATGGGACATTTAATGCCGGATATTCCGCGGATTTATACGGCACTTGCGGAGTGGATGGCGTGCATGCTTTTTATTGTATCGCTCAAAAAAAGATTTGAATGGTGGAAGAGTGGGCTTATCATGGCAGGAATGCTTGTGCTGCAGTCTGTTTTTCTGGTGGCAACCGGAAATGTGCCGATCTATTTCTGGATTCCGTGTATGATCGCCGCAGTATCTCTGATGGTCGGGTTCATTTATTTCTGCTGTGACGTGAATTTTCAGGATGCCGGATATTTTGGCATGATCGCATTTGTTGTAGCGGAATTTATGGCATCTTTGGAATGGCAGATTGTATGTACTGTCTGGACAAATGAGCTGCCGGGCAAGGCGACAAAGAGTATCATGCTTGCGGCGGTTTATGGTGCAGTATTCTTTTTATTGTGGAAATTATTGCAGCAGCATCTTCCAAAAGATGGAAAGCTGAACATCAGCTTTAAAGAATATTTTTCCGCAGCAGTGATCGTCATCGCAGTGTTTGCGGTCAGCAATCTGAGTTTTGTTTCCAATGCGGACACGTTCGCAAATGGATATGCGCTTGAAATCGGTCAGGTCCGCACGATCGTTGATCTCGGTGGAATTGCGGTTTTGTATGCGCACCTGATCCAGTGTGGCGAACTCCGTGTGCGCAGGGAGTTAGAAGCAGTGCAGAATGTTTTGCAGAATCAGTATGTGCAGTACAAGCAGTCGCGTGAGAGTATCGACCTCATCAATTATAAATATCACGACTTAAAACATCAGATTGCTGTACTTCGGAGCGAGACTGACCCGGAAAAAAGAAATGAATTTTTAAATCACATGGAAGATGAGATTAAGCAGTACGAGGCGCAGAACAAGACCGGAAATAAAGTGCTTGATACAGTGCTGACAAGCAAGAGTTTATACTGCGCAAAGCATGGGATCACGTTTACCTGCGTGGCAGATGGAACGTTGCTTGATTTTATGGATATCATGGATATCTGCAGTATTTTCGGAAATGCGCTCGACAACGCGATCGAGTGTGAACTCAAGATTGTAGACAAGGAAAAGCGGCTGATCCATGTGACTGTGTCCCAGCAGAAGAATTTTTTAATCTTACGTTTTGAAAATTACTACGAAGGCAGTTTAAAAGTGAAAGAAGGACGTTTCCTGACAACCAAGAAGGAAAAAGAATTTCACGGTTACGGAATCAAGAGTATCCGCTATACGGTAAATAAATACGACGGCGCAGTCAGTATTGACACAAAAGAAAACTGGTTTGATCTGAAGATTTTGATCCCGATGAAAAAAACTGCATCTGACGAAGTACAAAACGGATAACTGTGTCAAATAGAATACGGACGGTTAAACATTCGCATTTTTGATTTATAACGCTATGGTTTGTGCATTGTGCATGAAAACATAGCGTTATTTTTGTCTGAAACTCACAACGTGTAATACCGTTTATGCAAAAATAATGCAGATTATGCAATTTTTCCATAAGAAAAGTACTTTATGATAGATTATAACTACAAAGTCCGGAACGGACAAAATAAATCTTGGGAGGATTTAGAGATGATCGAGTTTATTATTTCAATTCTGGTTCCTATTTTAGGAGGCCTCGGTGTCAGTGAAGCAGACGTTACAACATATGTAACAAACTGCAGCGGATACATTTATGCAATCTTTATTTCTATTTTAGTATTGATTGTATTATTAGTAGCTGCACATTTTATTGCACCAAAAGGAAAAAGACATTTAGTTCGCTGGGGAGCTTCCTTAGCATGGGTACTTGCACTTGTGACCATGGTAAACATGGTTTGCTATGGACCGCTTTACACAAACCTTTCCGTTGTATTAAACGGTGGCGGAACAGTATCCGATGAAGCAAAAGCAGCAAGTAATGAAGTAATCAAAAAAGTCGGCGAAGAAGGTATGGTTCTTGTAAAGAATAATGGATTATTACCTCTTAGCAGTGATGTGGATTCCATGAACGTATTTGGATGGGCATCTACAAACCCTATCTATGGTGGTACAGGTTCAGGTTCTGCAGATACATCTTCTGTAGTAAGTATTTTACAGTCTTTATCAGATGCAGGATATAAGACAAATGAGTCCCTGACAAAAATGTACACAGATTACCGTGCAGACAGACCGGCTGCAACAATTTTAGGCGGAGACGGATCCTTTGATATCACATTGCCGGAACCTACAGCAGATTATTATACAGATGATGTCATGGGCGAAGCAGAAAGCTTTTCTGATGTAGCAATGGTAGTGATCAGCCGTGGCGGTGGTGAAGGATATGATCTTCCTACAGACATGAACTCTGTTATCCATGGCACTTACAATGTGGCAGATGAAGTTTCTGTAAATCCTGCAAACTATGCATATACAAATATTTCCTACACTAACAACGGTGATTATGATGATTTTGATGCAGGAGAATCTTATCTTGAACTCTCTAATACAGAGGAAGCAATGCTTGATAAGGTTTGCTCAGAATTCAGTAAAGTAATCGTTGTGATCAACGCAAACAACCCAATGGAACTTGACTGGGTAGACAATTATGATTCTATCGGAGCTGTAATCCTTGCACCTGGTACAGGTCAGACAGGTATGGCTGCACTCGGTGAGATCATCAACGGATCTGTGAATCCATCCGGAAAAACAGTTGATACTTATGTAAAAGATTTAACACAGACTCCATACTATAATAACATTGGAGCATTTGCATACAACAATGTAGATGATTTAAAAGAAGCAATCGCAGCTTCTGATACAGCATACGAAGGAACAGTTTCCTTTGTTGATTATGTAGAAGGTATCTATGTAGGATACAAATATTATGAGACAGCATCTGATGATGGTGTGATCAATTATGAGGATGTTGTAAAATATCCATTTGGTTACGGATTATCTTATACAACATTTGAACAGAAAATGAATGATTTCTCTGATAATGGAGACAATGTAACATTCAATGTAACAGTTACAAATACAGGCGATGTTGCAGGTAAGGATGTTGTAGAAGTATACTTCACACCACCTTATACAAACGGAGGAATCGAGAAAGCTTCCGTAAACTTAATTGATTATGCAAAAACAGGTGAGATCGCACCGGGTGAATCTGAAACAGTTGAGTTTACGATCAACAAAGAAGATATGGCATCTTATGATGCAAACGAGATCAAAGTAGCAGGCGGCGGATATATTCTTGAAGCCGGCGAATACACAGTATCTGTCAGATCTGATTCCCATACAGTATTAGATCAGGCAACCTTCACTGTAGATTCAGATATCAACTACAGCGAGAGTGCACGCACAACAGATAATGTTGTTGCAACAAATCAGTTAAATGATTACACAGCAGGAAATGTTACCTATCTTTCCAGAGCAGACGGATTTGCAAACTATGCAGAAGCTACCGCAGCACCGGCTGAAGAAGCTTATGTAATGGATGATGCAACAAGAAAAGAAGTAGAAGCAAACTCTACAGCATACTATGACTCTACAGCATATGACAATGCAGAAGATACAATGCCAACATTAGGATCTGATAATGGTCTTACATTAGCAGATTTAACAGGCAAGGCTTATGATGATCCGATGTGGGATCAGTTATTAGATCAGATGAGCTTTGAAGATATGTCATTACTTGTAAACCTTGGTGGATGGCAGACAGCTCAGATCGATTCTGTAGGAAAAGTTGCAACAAGTGACTGTGACGGACCTGCCGGAGTTAACAACTTCATTACAGGAACTTATGGAACACCATATCCGACAGAAGTATTAATGGCACAGACATGGAATACAGATTTATTATATGACCTTGGACTTGCAATGGGACAGGAGTATGCAGATGTAAATAACTATGGTGTATACGGTCCGGCAATGAACACACACCGTTCTGCATTTGCAGGAAGAAACTTCGAGTACTATTCAGAAGATGGTGTACTTGCAGGTAAACTTGCAGCCGCCCAGGTAAATGCGATGGCAACAAAAGGCACATACAATTACATCAAGCATTTTGCATTAAACGACCAGGAGACAAACAGATGTGCATTCTTACTTACATATTCTAATGAGCAGGCAATCCGTGAGATTTACTTAAAACCATTCGAATTATGTATCAAGAATTTTGACGGAACACAGATCGCAGTAATGTCTTCCTTCAACTGGATCGGAACTGTTCCGGCATGTTCAAATGAAGACACATTGACAACAATCCTTCGTAATGAGTGGGGATTCCAGGGAATGGTCATCACAGATTATGATGGTTCTTACGGATACATGATCACAGATCACTGCGTTCGTACAGGAAATGACCTGATGCTCGGATTTAGTTCTCAGGCATCTAACCAGCTGACAAATACAGAAAGTGCAACTCTTAATAACGCACTTCGCACATCATGCAAGAATATTATGTATACAATCGCAAACAGCGGTTATTATACAAATACTACTGATGATAGCGGAATGTCAAATATGACAAAACTCTTCGTGACAATTGATGTTGTAACAGTATTATTAGTAGTACTCTGCATGGCACTTGTGATCGTTCGCTATCGCAAAAAACATGCAAAAACAGCAGCAGAAGTTACACCGGAAGAGAAGAAAGAAGAATAGATTATTCCGCACCTCTGTGTGCAAGGATAACAGAACTTAAAATATGACAGGAAAGTCCCTGCGTGTTCGATAAGGAGCATGTGGGGGCTTTTTTATTTCTTTATAGGAAATTTCTCAAATCGTCAGAAATAGTGTATAATAGGCTGGAAATAAAAAATGACATAACAAAAGAGCGAAGGGGGCTTCGCCATGACGTTGTTTATGAAGTTTTTTGTTTTGGTTTAGGTTAGCTGCACTATCTGACTATGGAGAAAGAATTATTATGAACATGGATTTATCCATATTTCATAACCTTTCGATATTGTTCAAATAGTGCAGTTTTTTTGTGGTAAACTTCTAAAACCAACATAGAAGTACCACACTCGGAACAACAGAGAGGGTCGTATCCGAAAGAGAGCAGAATGGATTGCCGCCAGTCCTGAATAGAACGTAGGAAACGTTGTTTTTCGGCAGAAATACATTTACGGAGCTTCATTTCCTGCTTATGATGTTTTGCATATATCCCATAGTAGCGAAGCATTTTGAAATGTTTTTCGGGGATATGGACAATGAGTTTTTGAATGAAGTTTAAAGCAGGAATGGTTTCAGTAACAGTTTTATTGTCTTCGTGTCTGGTGTAATGAAAGGTTACGTTTTCACCGTCATAAGTATCAATACGCGATGTGGCAATAACAGGTCTGCCGAGGTATCGGCTGATGTATTTAATGGTGATATCAGGAGTGCAAAGATTTGGTTTTGCACGGACATAAAAGCCGTCAGCGTGTTTCGTGTACATTTCATTTTTGACTTTGCGAAAAGCCGGACCAATGCGGGAGGTAAGTCGTTCAAGCAGTACTTTGCGAAAAGCATTACGAAGGAAATTGTAATCAAAGTGTTTGACAGGACGCCAAGGAGTGATGTTACCAGCCCCACCCTCTGAGATGAGAGCGTGGATATGAGGATTCCATTTTAAATCACGCCCAAAAGTGTGAAGAACACAGATAAGCCCAGGAGTAAAGTTTTCGGTTTTATTCATTTTGGAAAACATGCGTAAGACAACATCACGAACAGAATGAAATAAACAATCTAAGAGAGTTCTGTCTTCGAGAAAATAAACGCGAAGTTCCGCTGGGATAGTGAAAACACAATGGCGATGAACGCAAGAAACAAGCTTACAGGACATATGAAAAGAACGAAGCTGGTTGTATTTGTTTCCGCAGGAAGGGCAAAAACGACTTTTACAGCGAAAGGGAACAAATTTAAGATTTCCACAGTGAGGACAGCCATACATGGCACCACCGTGAGAAGGATCACCACAATGAATCATCTTGTTGACATTTTCAATGACAGCAGGACGAGGATGGAGTTCGTAAATGATGTGTTTATAATAATCGGTAAAGATGGATTGTAATATATTCATAATAGAATTTTACAATAAAGAAGGAGATAAGAAAACCCCTTCCCCTCATGAATGAGGGGTTAGGGGAGTTGAGAGTGTCGCAGACACTTTTTTAGCATGAATACAAATAAAAAATCTTAAGGCATGAAAAGAATAGTGTGTAGACGAATCGCATATGCTAATTAGGATTATGGGGATCCGCGTATTAAATGTAAGATAATGAGTGGGGATTTGCGTATCAAATGCGAGATGATGAATAGGGATTTGCGCATAATACACATTTACACGAACGGGGATTTGCAATATAATTTGTAAAAATAGTATATTTTTGGAAGGCGTATTCCATTATCTGGTGAAGGGGAGATGCTTTTATGGCTGAAACGGTTTTTAAAAGAAAACTATATAATGAAATTCTTGAATGGAAAAAGAACCGCAGTGATAAATACGCACTGCTTATTAAAGGAGCAAGACGTGTCGGAAAATCAACGATTGCGGAAGAATTTGCAAAAAACGAATTCAGATCCTATATTTTGATCGATTTTGCGCATACGAGCAAAGCAATTCTGGAATTATTTGATGATACTTATAATTTAGATTTTTTCTTCCTACAATTACAACAGTTGACCGGAGTCAGACTGTATGAAAAGGAATCCGTGATTATATTTGATGAGGTTCAACTATTGCCGAAGGCAAGACAGGCGATCAAGTATCTTGTGGCAGATGGAAGATATAAATACATTGAAACAGGGTCACTTTTATCGATAAAGAAGAATACGAAGGATATATTAATTCCGAGTGAAGAACATAAGATATCCATGTATCCGATGGATTTTGAAGAATTTTTGTGGGCAGTTGGTGATGAAATCACGGCGGATACCATTAAGCTGCTTTTAAAAAGCAAAAAATCTGCCGGAAATGCAATGCACAGGAATCTGATGCGTATGTTCCGGTTGTATATGCTGATTGGCGGAATGCCACAGGCTGTAGAAGCATATTTAGAACACAATAATCTACAGGTAGTGGATGAGGTAAAAAGGGAAATCGTTGATTTGTATGAGGAAGATTTTACAAAGATAGATGGAACCGGGCTTGCAGGTGATATATACGATGCAATCCCGGCAAGTCTCAGTGGAAATGCATCGAGATATGTTTTGTCAAATGCGAGGGAGGGAACACGTCTGGAACAGGTTCGTGAATTAATACCGGATATTCTTAGTTCATATACTGTAAATATTGCGTATCATGCAAATAATCCGGGAGTAGGAATGTCGTTAGAAAAAGATGCCGGACGGTATAAGTTATTTACATCAGATGTCGGGTTGTTTATAACACTTGCTTTTAAGGATAAAAAATATACAGAGAATATCATTTATAATAAGTTGCTATCGGATAAATTAGAAGCGAACCTCGGATATATATATGAAAATGTTGTGGCACAGATGTTAGTTGCCAGGGGAAACAACCTGTTTTATTACACGATGGAAAGCGATACATCGAATCATCTGTATGAGATAGACTTTTTGTTGTCAAAAGGGGATAAAATTAATCCGATTGAAGTGAAGTCTGGAAATTACAGAGGGCATAAGTCGTTAGATATGTTTTGCGATAAGTATAGCAGTCGTATCAGAGACAAATATGTGGTTCATACGAAGGATTATAAATGGGAGAATGGCATCCATTATCTGCCGGTATATATGATCCCATTTTTGTAAAATCCTTACCATTTATGCTAAAAAAAGCACAGATTATGCAATTTTTCTCCATAAAAAAATTCTTATGTTAGGATTAAGACAAGTAAAGCGGAACATAAATGCAGAAAGTTATTCCGAAACTGCAAAGTAGAGTTTCGCAGTCCAGAGAGAAAGGGATTAATATTATGGAGTTTTGCAAGCAATTTAATGCCAGAACCCAAGACAAGGCCGGTAAGATATTACCTGTTGTAATCACTTACTATGCCGATAAGTCTTTCGACTTTGTTGTAAAAACTCCTCCTGTTGCTATCCAGTTGTTGGAAGCTTCCAAACAGAAGAGTGGTTCTGCTGAGCCGAATCGTAAGAAGATTGCAGAAATCTCTTGGGATCAGGTAAAAACTATTGCAGAGGACAAGTTGGTCGATCTGAACTGCTTCACTGTCGAGTCAGCTATGAGAATGGTTGCCGGAACAGCAAGAAGTATGGGTATCACTGTTAAAGGGACATTCCCGGGTAATAATTAATAAACTTCAATTGAGATGAGTAAACTTACAAAAAATCAAAAGTTGGCTTTGGGCAAGATTGAAGCTGGGAAAGCGTACACATTGAAGGAAGCTTCAGCTTTGGTAAAAGAAATTACTACTACTAAGTTTGATGCCTCTGTAGATGTTGATGTTCGTTTAGGTGTTGACCCTCGTAAAGCTAACCAAATGGTGAGAGGTGTGGTTTCACTGCCTCACGGAACGGGTAAGCAGGTTCGGGTTCTCGCATTATGTACACCAGACAAGGAAGCTGAAGCTACTGCTGCAGGTGCTGACTATGTTGGATTGGATGAGTATATTGAAAAGATTAAAGGCGGTTGGACTGATATTGACGTAATTATCACTATGCCTTCTATCATGGGTAAGATTGGTGCTCTGGGTAGAGTGTTAGGCCCGCGTGGTTTGATGCCTAACCCTAAGAGTGGTACGGTTACCAATGAAATTGGAAACGCAGTGAAAGAAGTTAAGCAAGGTAAGATCGACTTTAAGGTAGACAAATCCGGTATCGTTCACACTTCAATCGGTAAGATTTCTTTCAATCCCGATCAGATTCGTGACAATGCTAAGGAATTTATTTCAACTCTTTTGAAGTTGAAACCGTCTGCAGCTAAAGGTACATATATAAAGAGCATTTATCTTTCAAGTACAATGAGTGCGGGTATTAAAATTGACCCCAAATCAGTTGAAGAAAACTAATTAAAATTATTGGACAATGAAAAAGGAAGATAAAGGCTTAATTATAGGTCAACTGACTGAGATCGTAAAGGAATATCCTAACTTCTATTTGACTGACATCGAAGCATTGGATGCTGAGAAAACCAGCAAATTGAGACGGGAATGTTTCAAGAAAGAGATCAAGTTGGTTGTTGTAAAGAATAACTTGCTTAAAAAGGCATTGGAAAATGTAGAAGGCGATTTTTCTCCTCTGCAGGTTGCAATGAAAGGCAATACGGCTGTGATGTTCTCACAGACTGCTAATGCTCCCGCTCGTCTGATTAAGGAATTTACTAAGGATGCTAAGAAAGATGCTCCCGCTAAACCGGCATTGAAAGCTGCCTATGTACAGGAAAGCTTCTATGTAGGTGCAGAAAATCTTGAAGCCTTAGTAAATATCAAGAGCAAAAACGAACTTATCGGAGATGTTATCATGTTGTTGCAATCTCCGGCGAAGAACGTTATTTCTGCTCTTCAGTCATCAGGAC